>Ga0209776_1000374_pt1 | contig 32173 bp, 32 predicted proteins | sample SaaInlLV_10m_DNA_3_FD_184670 | JGI IMG/M metagenome (GOLD analysis project Ga0209776, IMG submission 184670) | Marine microbial communities from expanding oxygen minimum zones in the Saanich Inlet - Saanich Inlet SI073_LV_165m_DNA (SPAdes) (version 2) | ecosystem: Environmental > Aquatic >...
GGCAACAGCAGCGGAACCAAATGGCCATACGTGTTGATTGGCGGTTTACTACGGAAGATGCGCGAATTAAATTGAAGTCTCTATACCCATCAATCCAAAATTGTTAGAGTACTAGAAGACCCCAGACCTCCGTCGCCATACGGGAACACAGCAGCGACAGAGTCACTTTTAATGAACTCTTTCACTATTGTAGAGCAGCCGATTTTAGAGGTTTTTACGTGGCAAATGATGTCGAGCCAAGGAATATCCGAAACTAACCAGTCACGGGGATAACCCGTACTTTTGACCGAAAGACCAGAGAGCGACCAGACAGGCAATAAAAAAGGGTTTACCATTTACGGTAAACCCTTGAAATATATGGTGGCCGGAGGTGGAATCGAACCACCGACACGAGGATTTTCAATCCTCTGCTCTACCAACTGAGCTATCCGGCCTAAATCTATTTTCCTGCTCTGTTACAAAAGCAGGGTGCGTATTGAAGCGCATCAAGACGCAGAGGTCAAGCTTTGGGTGTAAATCCAACTGGAATTTCTGAGCCTCCACCAAAAAAGAAGGCCTCCATCTGCTGTTCGAGGAATTTTCTTGACTTTGCCTCGGCCATATTGAGGCGGTTTTCATTGATCAGCATGGTCTGCTGCTGCATCCACTGCTGCCACCCTTGCGCAGATACATTATCAAAGATTCTCTGACCCAACTCTCCGGGATAGGTGGGGCGCTCCAGCCCCTCTGCCTCTGTTTTCAGCTTTACACATTGAACTAGTCTACTCATATCAATTGCTCTTTTCTCATCTGTTGAACCAATCTACTCACGGGTGCCGCAACCCCTCGCTGCTCCAGTTGCGCTAGTGTAACCCATTCTCCCTCCTCCATCGCTATCGCTGAGGGTCCAACTTCGCCATATAGCGGTGTAATCTCTAGCTTGAAGTGGGTAAAGGTGTGGTTGATCTTCTCTCGCTGCTGCGGTGCACTCCATTGCACTGGCCACTGCTCTACCGAGTCCAGCTCAGGAAAGCTCCACAATCCACCCCAGATCCCCTGCTCTGGCCTGCGCTCCATCCACACCTCACCCTGCCTGTTATGCAGTACAGCCATGTAAGTTGTTCGTTCAGGCAATTTTTTCCCTGGGCGAGCTTGCGGTAGCTCCTCTACACGCCCCTGCTCTCTAGCTACACAACTACTCTCCACTGGGCAATTAGAACAGTTGGGCTGTTTTCGACTACAGAGTGTGGCCCCCAAATCCATAATCGCCTGTGTATAAGCACCGCATTCTGTTTGCGGCATCAACCGTTCTGCATGAGACCACAACTGCTTCATTACACGGCTCTGCCCCGGCCACCCCTCAACACCACAATAACGACTCAAAACCCGCTTTACATTCCCATCAAGAATCGGTTCTGGCTGATTATATGAAATAGCGAGGATTGCAGCGGCTGTAGAGCGACCAATACCGGGAAGAGACTCCAGCGCCTCACGTGACCGTGACATCTCTCCATCCCACTGTTGGCAGATCACCTCTGCTGCACGGTGTAAGTTGCGAGCACGAGCGTAGTACCCAAGCCCTGACCAGAGCCCCAATACACTGTCTTGACTGGCTTGCGAGAGTTCACAAACCGTAGGAAACGCCTGCATAAACCGCTCAAAATAGGGGATCACCGTCTCTACTCGGGTCTGTTGCAGCATGATCTCTGAAACCCATACACGATAGGGGCTCTTATCCTGCTGCCAAGGCAGCTCACTGCGCCCCTCCGTTGCCCCCCAGCTCAACAGTGCAGTCGCAAATGAACTATCCATTAAATCTGACAATGATCACTATTAATAAAATCCCTAGTTTTTTACTTGTGTATTGTTTTAATAATATTATAATACTGACTGTTCGTTGAACATAGGTATCTTTAGCCGACCTCCTCCCAGGCGAGATACTCCTTCACTCCTCGGTCTGAGGCTGCAATTCGAAGCTGCAAATTCAGATTTTTGATGAAGAACGAACAACCAACCGGCCCTTCTCCTCCCATTGAAGGCCGGTTTTTTTATGCCCCGCAGTTATATGCTACGGACCACAATACGGTTCCTTCCCTCATTTTTCGCCTCGCCCAACGCCTCATCCAGACGTTTGATCACCAGAGCAAGGTCATCACCCTCAACCATTTCAGTCACTCCCATACTGGCAGTCAAGGTTTGAATCAGATCAAACTCCTCCTCACGCAAGGCCTTCATAATACGCTTAGCCAAACCATCTCCCCCCTCAATATCGGTCTCTGGCGCAACAATCGAAAACTCTTCATCTCCGCTACGGAAGAGACAGTCGGTGTCACGCATCACCTCTTCAATAATAGCCACCACCCGAATCAGGGTCCGGTCTCCAGCCGCATGACCAAAACGTTCATTGACCTGCCTGAAATAGTCAATATCTATCGATAGCAGAGAGAGCGAATGGTGATAACGGCTATGACGTAGCAACTCTGCCTCTACTTTTTCAAAGAAAGCCTTACGACTGCCCGTTCCAGTCAACTGGTCTTGTGCAACCATCTCTTGTAACGCCTGTTGCGAATGTTTTAGGTCTCTCTCTAAGAGTTTCTGCTCGGTGATATCCGTGGAGATGGTACCTGTCCCTAGCAGCTCATTATCATCACCATAGACAGGAAAGGTGGTCGAGATGTAGTGATGCACTCCATCTTCCTGAATAATCCCCTCTTCAAAGGTCTGCTCCCTCCCCCGCTGCTCAACCAAATGCTCGTTTTCACGTGCCTTTGTAGCGATCTCCATCGTATAACCGCCAAAATAGCTTTTCCCAACAATATTAGAGAGATCTACCCCGTAGATATTGATCCATTTCTGGTTAACCAAAGTAAACTGGCCCTGTATATCTTTGAAGTAGATAACCGATTGGCTATTGGTCATCAAGGAACGGATGATATCTCTACTATTCATGACGCTACCCCTCAATGAGTTAGATAGAAGAAAGAGAGCCAGAGCGGGTGATGGGTGGTCGACTCTCTTCATTCGGCATGGGCATTGAGCGTGGGCCCTCAATACTTTCTGCGCAGTTCAATAAGATGGAGCGGGTAGCGGGAGTCGAACCCGCCTCTCTAGCTTGGGAAGCTAGGGTACTACCGATGTACGATACCCGCACAGTGCAGCGATTCTCTTCTGAATCTGCAGTGCCGTCAACCCTTAATGATTGACACCACCAATCGATGCAAGGACAATCCTCGCCTCAAACAACCACCCCAAAACGTAGCAAACAGCGACAAAATTCATGGTTATCCAGCTAAATGGTAAAGATCACACACTAACCGACAGAGCTACCGCAGCTGATCTGGTTACTTCTCTGCAGTTGACTGGAAAACGCATTGCGATGGAGGTCAATCTGGAGATTATCCCCAGAAGCAGTTACGACTCCCACCAGCTTCATGAAGGGGACAAGATTGAGATCGTCCACGCCATTGGCGGCGGCGCTCAATAAACAGCGACAATCAATCAAAACAACAAGGAATCGATAACGATGAGCAACCAAGACACCTTTGTAATCGCAGGAAAAGAGTATCAATCTCGCCTGCTGGTAGGCTCTGGAAAATATAAAGACCTAGAGGAGACCCGTCTCGCTACAGAGGCCAGCGGTGCAGAGATTGTGACCGTGGCAATCCGCCGCTCTAACATCGGGCAAAATCCTGATGAGCCGAATCTGCTCGATGCGATTCCACCTGAAAAGTACACCATTCTGCCCAACACCGCTGGCTGTTTTACCGCAGATGACGCAGTGCGTACCTGTCGTTTGGCCCGTGAACTGCTGGACGGTCATGACTTGGTGAAACTAGAGGTACTGGGCGACCAGAAAACCCTCTACCCAGATATTACCGCCACCCTAGAGGCCGCTGAAACTTTGATTAAGGACGGCTTCAAGGTGATGGTCTACACCAGTGATGACCCTCTAATTGCCAAGCGCCTAGAGGAGATGGGCTGTGTTGCGGTAATGCCACTAGCCGCCCCCATCGGCTCCGGTTTGGGTGTACGTAATCCACACAACATCCGCATGATTGTAGAGAATGCCAATGTACCCATCTTGGTTGATGCTGGGGTAGGTACCGCCTCTGATGCTGCCATTGCAATGGAGCTGGGGTGTGACGGGGTACTGATGAACACCGCCATTGCAGCAGCCAAAGACCCTGTACTGATGGCCTCTGCAATGAAGAAGGGGATTGAGGGTGGACGTGAGGCATTCCTTGCCGGACGTATGCCAAAGAAGGCGTACGCCAGTGCCTCTTCCCCCATTGACGGCACCTTCTTCTAAACTACACCCACGGTGACCTCTCCCAAAAAGATGCGCCACATCCGCTCCTTCGTGCGACGCGAAGGGCGGATGACCCCTAGCCAACAGCGCTCACTGGATCAGCTCTGGCCTCAATTTGGCATTGAGCCAGAATCCCCTATTGAGCCCACCACCCTATTCGGGCGTAGTGCCGCTCTCCATCTGGAGATCGGCTTTGGAATGGGCCATGCGCTGTTTGAGTTGGCGACAACTCATCCTGATGAGGACTACATCGGTATTGAAGTGCACCGCCCCGGTGTCGGCCGACTGCTGGATGAGATTGATAAAAATGAGATCCACAATATCCGTCTGCTGAAGCACGATGCTATTGAGGTGCTGAAACAGCAGCTACCAGAGAACAGTCTCAATTCAGTAATGCTCTTCTTTCCCGACCCTTGGCATAAGAAGCGTCACAACAAACGGCGCATCGTTCAACCGGACTTTATACAGCTGATTCATCGCTGCCTGAAGCCCGGTGGTGTTTTCCACCTTGCAACCGACTGGGAAGAGTACTCAGAGTGGATGATGGAGACTCTCACTATGGCAAAAGGGTTTCGTAATCTTGCCGGTACAGGCGAGTTTTCACCGCGTCCCGACTCTCGCCCTGTAACCAAATTTGAGAAGCGTGGACTGCGCCTCGGCCATGGGGTGTGGGATCTACTATTTGAAAAGGTGGTATCTGCTGATGAGTGAGCTAAAGAGACTACTTCAGACCCAGCACCCCTTTATGCTGGCACTCTATCTAACAATAATCACCGTTACCACGGTATTGCTCTTCAATCTAGGCAAGGAGCTCTCTAGCGCTGAACCGATGCCTACCACTGAAGAGTACAGTGAGATACGCCTGAAAGATGACATCACCAACGCTTGGGCGCTACCCGCCTTTTCTCTAGAGGATACCGAAGGGGCTCTTCACACCCTTGATGAGTGGAAGGGCAAAGTGATTCTGCTTAATTTTTGGGCCACCTGGTGCCCTCCCTGTAAATATGAGATTCCTGAATTTATGGAGTATCAGTCTGAGTACGAAGAGGCGGGGTTTCAAATCATCGGCATCGGTATCGACGAGCCAGAACAGATCAAAAACTACTATGATGAGATGGGGATGAACTACCCCGTATTGATCGCCACCGAAGCAGAGATGATGGGCCACTGGGGCAACCGTGAACAGGTTCTCCCCTACTCTGTGGTGATTGATCGCAGTGGTGAAATTCGCTACATTCATCGTGGCCAACTCGATCGTCCTGTGTTTGAATCCCAAATTCAACCGTTAATAGAAGAACAGCTTTAGGAACACACATGGAATCCAATGGAGAGCAGATTGTCATCCTCGGTGCCGGTTTTGCCGCACTCACCGCCATCAAGAGCCTACGCAAGAACCGCTTTAACGGAGCGATTACCGTTATCTCTCCCCACTCAGTTTTTGCCTATCTGCCCAGTACCATATGGATCCCCTCCGGTTTGCGCTCACGCGAAGATTTAGAGGTCCCTCTGGAGAACTTCTTTACCCGTTTTAATGTGCGCCACTTTCAGGGCAGCGTAACCGGCCTCAATAGCGAAGAAAAGCGTGTACAGACAGACAACGGCGAGGTCCCCTTTGATCGCCTGCTGATCGCCAGTGGCGCCCGCTTTATCCAGAAACTTCCCGGCATTAAAGAGCATGCCATTATCCCCTGTGACGGCATCAAGGCGGGTGAGCAGATCCGCGACCGTCTGGCTGCAATGGATGGCGGCGCAATTGCCATGGGCTTTGCCGGAAACCCCAACGAACCCGCAGCAATGCGTGGTGGCCCGGTTTTTGAGTTCCTCTATGGCATCGACACCCTACTACGCAAACAGGGGCGGCGCGATAAATTCAAGCTCACCTTCTTTAGCCCTGCACCAGAACCTGGTAAGCGCATGGGACCCAACGCGGTTAAAGGGCTGCTCAAGGAGATGGCCAAGCGCAATATCGATACGCACCTCGGCCACAAGATGAAGGGGATCACCGAAAATAGCGTAATCACTGAAGGGGGAGAGTTTGCAAGTGAACTCACCCTGTTTATGCCCGGTCTAACAGGCCCCGCATGGCTCACAGAGAGCGGGCTGCCACTCTCTGCTGGCGGCTTTGTGGTCGCAGACAAGGGGGGGCGCATCGAAAACCACCCCAATATTTATGTTGCAGGAGACAGTGGCAGCTTCCCCGGACCCGCATGGCTTCCCAAGCAGGCACATATGGCCGACCTGCAGGCTGAGGCTGCAATAAAGAACATGCTCTCCGATATGGCTGGGAGACCCGAGCAGCACCAGTTCAAGGTAGAGCTGATCTGTATCGTTGACTCTATCTCGACAGGGGTACTGGTTTATCGCGATATGAAACGGGCAATCGCTTTCAAGTGCCGCCTCTTCCACTGGGCAAAGTTGCTCTTTGAGCGCCTCTATTTGCGTAGCATTCGCTAACGCACCCTTCATAAGAAGCTGCTAACCTACTAATCCATAAAATCAATTGTTGCACTTATGTAACAGACTATGGAAGAATAGCCCCACTATTCAACCTGCATTGCAGTGTGTACGCTATAAAATCTCTAGTTGTTAACCTGCGTACACGAGATTGAATACAAAATTATAATCACAACAAAGGAGGATCGCTCAATGCGACTTAAGACGCTTGCAGTCACTGCGCTTGCTGCTGCCGTAATGGTTGGCTGTACCGCACAACAACCTGCCGAAAAGGCTGCCGCCCCTGCTGCTAAAGCAGCTAAGAAGGCACCACCCAAAACTCTCTCTGGTGCCTCTGGTGCCATGCTCGCCAGCACCTGTGAAGGCTGCCATGGTACCGATGGCGTAAGCCAAGGTCCTGCAACCCCATCAATTGCAGGCATGTCTCAGGACTACCTCTCCGAAGCAATGGAAGAGTTCCGCGATGGCGACACCAAATCCACCATCATGGGACGTGTTGCTAAGGGCTACAGCGATACTGAGATCGTAGCAATGTCTGCTTACTATGCTGCACAGAAGCCTTACGGTGCAGGACAGAAGGCCAACGCTGCCGACATCGCCAAAGGCGAGAAACTGCATAACAAGTACTGCGAAAAATGCCACGCTGATGGCGGCTCTGACGCAACCGATGACTCCGGTATTCTTGCAGGACAGTGGACACCATACCTCCACTACACCATGCAGGACTTCATGAATGGTGACCGCGCGGTCGGCCGTAAGATGAAGAAGAAGGTTAACCTGCTGCTTGAGAAAGAGGGCAGATCCGGCCTTAACGCCATCATTGCTTACTACGGCAGCCAGAACTAGGGAGGAATGAAGCATGAGTACAACAAAAAAACCATTTAACCGTAGAGACTTTCTGAAGGTCTCCGGTGGTGCAGCTGCTGCTGCCACTGCTGGCATCGCTCTCTACACCCCCTCCGCATCTGCAGCCAAGGCACGCGTCGTCATTGTCGGTGGCGGCATGGGCGGTGCAACCGCAGCCCGTTACATCAAGAAGGCTGACCCATCAATCGATGTTACCTTGATTGAGGCTAACGCAACCTATCACACCTGCTTTATGAGTAATTTCGTACTTGCCGGTGAGCGCAAGCTAGACTACCTCGCCCATGGCTATCAAGGGCTGGCGGCTGAAGGCATCAACGTAGTTCACGATATGGTTACCAATATCGGAAACAACAGCGTCTCTACAGCCAGTGGCAAAAACCACTCCTTTGACCGTTGTATCGTAGCTCCTGGTGTTGACTACAAGTATGTAGAAGGCCACAGTGATGAGGTTGCTGACACCAAGATCACTCACGCCTGGAAGGCCGGTAAGCAGACGCAACTACTGCGTGACCAGCTCTCTTCGATGAAGGATGGTGGTACCGTCATTATCGGCGCACCTCGCAACCCATTCCGTTGCCCTCCTGGCCCTTACGAGCGTACCAGCCTGATCGCTGGCTACCTCAAGCATAACAAGCCAAAATCAAAGATCATCGTGCTTGATCCCAAGGACAAGTTCTCCAAGTTTGGCCTGTTTATGGAAGGCTGGAAGAACCACTACGGATACGGTACCGATGACTCTCTGATCACTTGGGTCAAGGCTGCTGAAGGTGGCTCCATTGAGGCTGTAGATGCAGATAGCATGACCGTTTCTGCCGAAATTGAAGAGTTCAAGGGTGATGTCATCAACATCATTCCAGACCAGAAAGCGGGTAAGATCGCATTCACTGCTGGGTTGGTTGATAAGTCTGGCTGGTGTCCAGTGGACCTACACACCTTCGAATCTACCATTCGCAAGAACATTCACGTGATTGGTGATGCGAGTCAGGCCAAGGGTATGCCGAAGTCTGGTTATGCCGCATCTTCTGAGGCGAAGGTCTGTGCTGCAGGTATCGTTGCACTGCTCAAGGGTCATACCCCAGGCACTCCAGCATACGTCAACACCTGTTACAGCGTGATCTCCTTCCAACCTAAGGATGGTATCTCCGTTGCAGCAATCTACAAGCTACGCGAAGATGGCTCTAAGATCCAGAAGGTCTCAGGTGGTCTGACTCCAAGTGGTAAGGATCGCAATCCTGCGAACCGCGCCCGTGAAGTAGACTATGCACTGAGCTGGTATGAGAATATCACCTCAAATACCTTTGCTGACTAATTCTCAGTAACGGTATGCATAAAAAAACCCGGAAGTGAAAGCTTCCGGGTTTTTTATTACCCCAAAAAAGGGGAATTGTTTAACCGACCATCTGTGCACGACGCGAGGTACGCATACCGTGCTGCGTATTGCAGTAGCATTCACGCACTTTGGTCAACAGTGTCAACACATTCAGGTCAGCAATTGAACAGTAGATACGATTATGATCTCTGCGTGACTGAACGATACCTGCCTTGCGTAGTACTTCTACATGCTGAGAGACATTGCTCTGGCTAGAGCCTACCTCCTCCATGATATGGGTCACAATCTTCTCTCCACGTCCCAGCGCTCCAATAATCTTCAGTCGCATTGGGTGGCTAATCGCCTGCATAACGGTAGAAATTTTGGACAGATCCTGCCCGTCGGTTGGTAAATTTACAGCTTCCATAAAACACTCCTCCTTCTTTTAATCCTATGAGAGATTCTATGGAGTAAGCGCCAATATCACCATACGTAGAAATACGTATATTAGCGCCAAACGGTTTAAGCGCCCATAAAAAAACCGACGAGGCGAACCCCGTCGGTTTTTTGTAACCCGCGTAAACGGTAATTACTGTGCTGCTGGAGCCTGTGGTGCTGCTGCACGAGGAGCCATTGCAGGAGCAGGATACTGCTGTGGGTAAGGCATTGGGCCATAACCGTAACGAGGAGCAAAGCCTTGACCACCATAGCGGTAGTAATCTTCGTCATCGTTGTTGTCCCACTCATCCATCATCTCTTCCATCCAATACATTGGCGTCCACTCAGGCCAATCATTGTCGTCATAACCACCATAGCTATTGTTGTTACCGCCAAACCAGCTTGCGTTGGCGGCACTTGCAGCCATCAAAGAGAGTGCAGCAACCACTGAGAATGCAACTTTTTTCATGTTTAAATCTCCTAAAAAATCAAAAACTGTTAACCAAAACCGTAGAAAGTGAAACAACTATACTATAACTTTATTGAATATTCAAGCATAAAGTCACAATTCTTCCTCCCCGTATATATAACAGGCTAACCATCAAGTTCTCTTATACATCTCGGAGGTGAATCGGCAAGGTCGCTCGCAAGAGGGCCCCCTCTCCATTCTGACCACACTCAGCCTCAATTTTTCCTTTCACCGTCAACGCAAAGTTACCAGCAGTATGCAAACCCGCTCCACCCCCCTTTATTTTGGTTGTATATTGTGCTGAGAAGAGCGTACTCAAACCATCACGAACCGCCTCTTCAAAGCCGATGCCATTATCCTTGATTTCGAGCTGGAAAAACTGAGGCTCAGCCTCTAAAAGAGAGGCCGTCATTACAATAACGCCCTCAAATGTCTCACCCTCTGCATGTTGGTTATGGCGAGCAGAGATCGCATCAACGGCATTCTGTAACAAATTCACCACCACACAACGAAACAGATGACGGGGTAGGGAGACCTCTATTAATGAAGGGTCTACCTCTAACTCAAACTGAACACTCATCCACAGCACCTGCTCTTTGATCAACAGCAGCGCCTCATTAAGTTCCTGCTGAAGATTAAAACGGGAGACCCAATACTGACGCTCTCCACCTCCCATGAGCTTTTTCTGTTCTGCCAGAAAAACGATGATCTGCTCTGCCGAATGGACCGCTTCATCCAATGTCTTCTCAAGAAAGCGTTCCCGAGCCCCTACAAGCAGGTTGATCATATTCTCCTCTATTGCTCGCCCCCCAGAGTCCGGTGTATTCAATACACAGGTACTGTTTTTCAGCACCTCCTCCAAACGCTGACTGACTGGCTTCATCAACATCAGCTCATCCAGATAAAATTTTACTGCGGTCATACTGTTGCCGACATTGTGTGCAACATTAGAGCTGATCTCAGCAATCCCTCCCCTGTAGGCTGCCTCTTGTGCGGCCTGCTCTAGCAGCTTGCGATCACTCAAGTCATACACTACCAGAACGCCCCCCTTGCTCTCCCCATCAACCGTATGAAGTTCTCCCCCAGAGATCTGTACGGGCAACACATCCCCCTCTTCTCTACGCAACTTGCGTTCAACAGAGAGGATTTTTTTATTACGCTCCATATTCTGAAACAGACTACCAAAAGGGGTCAACTGAAGCAGTTCACAATCCTGCCTGAGTGGATCGTAAAGCATAACCAACAGTGCAGGCTCTCCCTTTACTTCCAGCCGCGCCGCACTAGCGCTTAAGGCCTCCTCTGCAGAGGAGCTGTGGGGTAATTGAGTCTGCAGCTCCTGCTCCAGCACAACACCATGAGCAGAGCTGAAGGCCTCTTGCAGGGATTTTATAGAGAAGCTCCCCTCTCCCATCTCTGCCAATAGGTCTACATATTGGCGGCCGACCCAGTCAGAGTGCTCCCCCCCAGTTATCGCCTCCATAGAGCCATTGAGGTAGTTCACAATACCCGTCTCATCTACCATCACCAGCGAAACGGGTGCCGAGTCTAGCAGTGACCAGAAGCGATTTTCATCCTCATTCAGTATACTTTGCAGGTGTTGCTGCAGAGAGAGTAACATCGCTTGAGAAAAAGAGATCCTCTCTTCAACTGGGACAAACAGCTCTGAGAGGGTGAGCCCCATCATTGACCCGACAGAATCTCCCCTTCCAGCCATCTCAACCATCTTCTGGTTACTACGAATAACCTTACCCTCAGGGTCAATCACCACAACCCCCTCCTGAATCGATCTCAAGATCGACTCTACAAAGTCACGCTCATCGCATGCCTTCACATTCATCAACTCAATGGTCGCCTTCTGTTCCAGCACCTCTTGATGCATAACTGAAAGCTCACTGTACATCGTATCCAGCCGCTCTGCCTGCTGCTTCAATTGATAGGCAGCACGCTGCGCTTCAAGCAGGTTATTGACTCGCGCAATCACCTCTTCCCGATTAAAGGGTTTGGTAATAAAATCTCTAGCCCCCGCTTTCAGAGCCTGTAAACGAGTCGCTTTATCATGATCTGCCGTGAGTATAACGATAGGGACGTAGTAAGCCACTTCATCCTCATCACCCTCTGGCTTTTGGTGCAGAATCATCTGCTCCATCAACTCTATGCCGCTCATCTCCGGCATATCATAGTCCAGAAGAACCAAGTCAAAGGTACTCTGCCTGAATTTATTCAGCGCAGTAAGAGGGTTATTCTCAACAGTCAGGTTGTTAAAACCAACATCCTCAAGCACCCGCCTCAACAGAAGACTCTGCTGAGGGGTATCATCTACGATCAAAATGACATCATCATACTCTGGCATTTTGCTTCTCAACAATTCACCTTGGCAACCAAAAGATCATCAGCAGACAAAAGAGAGTGACCCCCGCCACCATCCATTTAAATCGCCTCAATAGACGCTGCTGTGCTGCCTGCTCCTCCTCATTCATCACTACCCCCTACCTACTACTCTGCTGCGGCACTAATCTGCAACTGGATGGTTTCGCTATTTGAAGTCGCACTTTCTGTACTACTCAGTAGATCACCGCTACCTCCTGTAGCGACACCACTCTTGGTGATCTTAGCTCCAACAATTACCCGCTCAACACTGGATAGATTGTTCCCGGGCATCATCGCCAGAGAATCATCCAACAAAACTGTAGCAGGTAGATCAGCCACAGTAAGACGTTTTGCTGCCAGTGGTGGCCCTTTTCGGCCAATGGCCTTGGCGAAGACAAAAACCGTATCCTCAGGGGAGACAGTGCCGACCAGCACAGGATCGAGTGATACAGCAACAGAGAGTGTTGCACCACTCGCTGCAGGCGCTGCCTTCACTGCAATCAGTGGCTGTTGTGGTAGCCCCAGCTGCTGCTGTGCCTTGGCTGCTGCCTGATTGATCATGCTGATCACTTCATCATCATTCTGCGGTACCACCTTAGAGAGGCGCTCCCAATAGCCCAGTGCCTGCTGAGGCTTCCCCATATCAAAGTGGATATGGCCCGCAAACCAGAGAACATCGGCATGGTTCGGGTCGATCTCCAGTGCGCGCTGTAGCTGCACCATCGGCTCACCCTCCCATGCTCCCTGCTGCTGATCAGCCAGCGCCTCACCATAATCCAGTAGCAATTGTGGATCAGGGTGATCACCAAAGTGGCTCAAGGCACGTTGATAGACCTTCACAATCTCTGCATTACGCCCCAGATAACGGTAGGATTTGGCGAGCATCATCCACCCTTCTAGATTGCTTGGGTCCTGCGCCAGCTTCTTCTCTAACTGAGCCACCGCATCCTCAAAGGCGACCTTGCCCTGTTTCGCTTCAGCCCGCTGACTCGCTGCCTGCACATCAACCGCCTCAGGTGAACCGATCTGCGTGTAGACACCAATCGCAATCACAGGCACCGCAACCAGTACCGCTACGGCTGCCAGACGACCTGCGCCGCTATCTTGGTGCGCCTGCTGCTCCTCCTCTTCCAAGTCAGACAACAGCTCACGTTTCAGGTCGGCTTCGGCTTGACCAAACTGCTCTTGGTTAATCGACTCACCCTCAAGATCCTGCTTCAGCTCCTCCAGCCGCTGCTGAAAGATTGCAAGATTGGTCTCGCGCCGCGCCACACTCACCAACTTGGTGCGACCCAGTAGCGGTGGCAGCAGAAATAGCATCGCCAACACAATCATCCCAGCGGCCCCTAGCCAAAACATCGTCTCATTACCCATTATTTCAGTACCTCGGAGAGTTTTTTCTCTTCCTCTTCACTCAAAGGAGCCTCGACAGAGGCCACCTCATTATTGCTAGAGCTATCAGCTGCTTTGCGCTGACGACGCAGCTGCACCAACAGTAGATAGCCACCGACTGGAACCAGCAGTAGCGGCAGCCCCCACAACAACCAAGTGCGAGAATCAACCTGCGGACGATAGAGCACAAAATCACCATAACGGGCCACAAACCACTGGCGAATCTCCCAGTCCGTCTTATCCTGCTTCATCATCTGATAGACCTTCATGCGGTGGTCACGCGCCAGGTCGGCATTAGAGCCCGCAATATTGGTGTTCTGACACTTCACACAGCGGATCTCTTCGATTAGCCGTTTAAAACGATCTTCATCATTCTGATTGTCAAATTGAAGGCTATCAATCGGTGCCGCCCACGCCATCGGTGCCAACAACACCATCCACAGTAAAAACCATTTTTTCATTACGTCCCCCTCGGCAGACAACGACCATCCGCTGCCCGCATCTTCTCTGCTATTTTCAAAATATTCCCCACGTTGTTCTTCACCTCCTGAGGGTTATCAGGGTTTGGTGACCGCAGATCATTCAGTGGCCCAGTGATGCGCTCACAAATACGCCCCTCAATATCGATCAGGAAGGTCTCTGGTGCACCCGTCACCGCCCACTCCAGCCCCGCTACATTGTCTCCGTCATCCCCCGTCTTCAAATAAGGATCACCCAACACACCCAACCACTGAATTGCCGCTTCACGGCTGCCGCCTGACTCGATGCGGTCCTTCCAGTTAATGCTGTAGATCGGGATCTGTTTGGTTGCCGCCAGACGCATCAACACATCATGCTCGGCACGACAGGAGGGGCACCAGGTCGCCCAGATATTGACCAGACTCACCTGACCATTGAGGTCTGCACGACTAAAGCGCACACCCGGTTGCAGCAGGTCAGGCAGATCAAACTCTGGGGACATCTTGCCAATCATCGGCGAATCACTACTCTCATGACGAGGATTGAGAAACAGCCCGACATAGAGCAGCAGAAATAGCAGGACCACAAGGGTGATGGGTAGAATTGCTCTGGAGCGTGAGGCCATATGTTAAATCTCGTCTGTTTAAACCAAGTTTGATTTGAGGGTATCTTTAATAGGATTGGTCTTGAAAGTTATTGCCACCGGAAAGCTCTTCTGCCTTGCGTTGTCTAGCGCGCTGAATTGCCGCGTGGACTTGCTGTGGCGCAGTGCCTCCAAGGTGGTTACGCGCCGCCACTGAACCCTCCAGTGTCAGCACCTCAAATACATCCTCTTGAATGACCGCAGAGAACTGTTGAAGTTCCTCCACTGTCATCTCAGCGAGATCTTTCTCTTGCTCAATACCGTAACGCACCGCCTTACCAACAATCTCATGTGAATCGCGGAAGGGGACCCCGGCACGTACCAGGTAATCCGCCAGATCGGTTGCGGTAGAGAAGCCTTTGCCGGCAGCAGCGCGGGTATTCTCACGCTTGACCTCGACCGTAGGCATCATATCGGCATAGACCTTGAGTGAACCTTTGAGGGTATCAACCGTATCAAACAGTGGCTCTTTATCCTCCTGATTATCCTTGTTGTAGGCCAGCGGCTGCCCCTTCATCAAGGTCAACAGGCTCATCAGGTGACCAAACACCCGCCCACTCTTACCACGCACCAGTTCAGGCACATCGGGGTTCTTCTTCTGCGGCATGATGGAGGAGCCGGTACAGAAGCTATCGGGCAGCTCGACAAAACTGAAGGGGTCGGAGGCCCACAGCACCAGCTCTTCAGAGAAGCGCGAGAGGTGCATCATCAGCAGTGAAGCCGCTGAGGTGAACTCAATCGAGAAGTCACGATCACTCACCGCATCCAGTGAGTTCTCTGCTGGGGCATCAAAGCCGAGCAGACGCGCGGTAATAGTACGATCAATGGGGAAGGTCGTCCCCGCCAGTGCTGCAGCACCCAGCGGCATGATATTGACCCGCTTACGGCAGTCGGTAAGGCGACCATAATCGCGCACCAACATCTCATGCCACGCCATCATGTGGTGCCCAAAGGTGACGGGTTGTGCGGTCTGTAGGTGGGTAAAGCCGGGCATGATGGTCTCCGCCTCACGCTCTGCCAGTACCAGCAGCGCCTCTTGTAGACGGGTAATCTCTGCCAAAATGGTATCAACCTCATCCCGTAACCAGAGACGGATATCGGTTGCCACCTGGTCATTGCGTGAGCGCCCAGTGTGAAGCTTTTTGCCCACATCACCGATCTGTGCCACCAGACGTGACTCAATATTCATGTGCACATCTTCCAGCGCAATCGACCAATTGAAATCGCCGTTCTGGATCTCCTCCAGAATCGCCTCCAACCCAGCCACAATCTGCTGCTGCTCTTCGCTGGTCAACACGCCTACGTCCGCCAACATCCGCGCATGGGCGACAGAGCCACGAATATCGTAGTGCGCCATGCGCTGATCAAAGGTAACCGATGCGGTAAAGGCCTCAACAAAGGCGTCGGTTGATTCGGTAAAACGGCCAGTCCATGGCTTCTCTGTAACAGTTTTCACTTCCATAATGCTCTTCTTCTACTGAATAAATTTAGTGGCAGCGGCAATCGACTGATCGATAAAGTCGCTAACAAAATCACGTACACCCAGCCCCACCATACGCTTCTGCACCTCCTCTCCTTCACTGTTGAGGAAGAGTAGTGTCGGGGTAACCCAGACACCATAACGCTGACTCAGATCGGTTGGGGCAATCTCTTTTCCATCAAAATCGATAATCTCATCAAAGCTATCAAGATGGATTTTGCGGATCAACACCATCGAGTCATACGCCCTGTTGCGCAACATCGGCACCAAGTAGTCCGACTCCATCACCATACAGTAGGGACACTCCTCCGCAGAGACCATCAGTACCATCGGTACACCGCGCTGCGCAGCCAGCCCCCCATCCTTTTGTAGATTGGCGCTCATCTTCACATGATCAATGTCAGCCCAAGCCGTCTGGCCTAGCAACAACATCACCCACAAAAAATGTCTGAAAAAATAGTTCACTGAATCCTCTGGCAGAGACAACACGCTCCGCATTCCTTATACTTCGAACTGAATATACCCATTGTAACCCCAATCTGGAATCCTATCATGTTATCCAAGCTTCGAATTGCAACCCGTAAAAGCCCCCTCGCACTATGGCAGGCCGAATATGTGAAGAGTCGTCTGCTGGAGATTCACGATGGGCTGGAGGTAGAGTTGGTGACCATGAGCACCAAGGGGGACAAGATTCTCGATACTCCACTGGCAAAGATCGGCGGCAAAGGGCTCTTCGTCAAGGAGCTAGAGGCGCAGATGCTGGAGGGCAAGTGCGATATCGCGGTACATTCCATGAAAGATGTACCGATGGCCTTCCCCGAGGGGCTGTTTCTTCCCGTCATCTGTGAGCGCGAAGTGCCACTGGATGCCTTTGTCTCCAACAGCTATGAGAAGTTTGAAGATCTGCCACAGGGTGCCAAGGTCGGCACCTCTAGTCTGCGCCGTAAATGCCAGCTGCTTGACCTACGCCCAGATCTGGAGATTCTTGACCTGCGCGGTAATGTGAATACCCGTCTGGCAAAGCTGGATGAGGGGCAATTTGATGCCATCATCCTCGCCTCTGCCGGCCTTATCCGACTGCAGATGGAGGAGCGCATCCGCAGCCGTATTGAACCCGAGGTGATTCTACCTGCAGTTGGCCAAGGTGCCGTCGGCATCGAGTGTCGAGAAGGGGACCAGGAGGTGCTAGCGCTGATTGCACCACTCAACCACCACGAGACCTCTCTGCGGGTACGCGCTGAACGCGCCCTCAACAACCGTCTGGAGGGGGGGTGTCAGGTCCCCATTGGCAGCTACTCCGTACTCGATGGCGATCAGATCTATCTGCGCGGTTTGGTGGGTTCTGTGGATGGTAAGACCATCATCCGCAAGGAGATCCATGGCGCTGCGGTAGAGGGTGAGCCTCTCGGTGTCGAGGTCGCAGAGCAGCTACTTAATAGCGGTGCGAAAGAGATTCTTGATGCACTTTATGCTGAAGCAGAAGAGTAGACGCTGAATCTTAGCTGTGCAGGACGCACTCCCAAAAAAAACGCTTCAAGGAAAAACCATTCTGGTCACCCGGCCTGCCCATCAGGCAGCGGCGCTGATGAGTCTGATTAAACAGGCGGGCGCTCATGCGCTCCCCTTTCCCACCATTGAGATTCTGCCTCCGCAAAATCCTCAACCGGCGATCACACAGTTTCAGCAGCTAAGGCAGTTCGACATCCTGCTGTTTATCAGCGCCAATGCGGCTCGCATCGGCATGGAGATGATCCAGCAACAGGGCACTCTACCCCAAACCATTCAAGTGGCTGCCGTTGGTAAAGCGACCACCCGCGCACTACAGCAGCTCGGAGTGGAGGTCGATATTCTTCCTCAATCACGTTTTGACAGTGAGGGGCTGCTGGCGACCCCACAACTACAGGCCGTCTCTAACCAACGGATTTTGATCGTACGCGGTGAGGGGGGGCGGGAACTGTTGGCAGAGACACTGCGCAAGCGTGGGGCCGAGGTCCACTATGCCGAAGCCTACCGCCGCACCATCCCCAACACCGACCCTACCCCCGTACTACAAGCATGGCAGGCAGGCCAACTGGATGCCGCCATCGTCACCAGCAACCAGAGCCTCGACAACCTGATTCAGATGGTTGGAGAGGCGGGCCACAAGGCCCTGCTCCAGACCCCACTGGTGGTGATCAGTGAGCGCACCCGCGAGGTGGCACTGGAGCGTGGCTTCCAACACCCCCCGCAGTTGGCAACAAGCCCCAGCGATGATGCCATTCTTGATACACTTACTACGTTATTTCAGCCCCACAACAACACCGAATAGGCAGCACACGGATGAGTCAAACAGATCTAAGCGAAGCAGAAAACAGCTCCACTACAGCGGAGGAGGTGATTGTCGATGCCGAGGTGCTCTCTGAAGCCACCTCCGAAGCCGTTCCAGAGGAGGCCACACCCCGCCCCCCCTCTAATCTCCCTAAGCTGATTGCGATGATCGTGGTTGGCTTTGCCATCCTCGGTGGCATCTTCTGGAGCATCAACCAACAGTTTACCCAGCAGATCCAACAACAGACTCAGCAGGCCAACGCACAGGGTCTGCAGAACAGCCAGGGCATCCAATCACTCAGTGGGCAGATCAGCCAGTTAAGTGGGCAGGTCGAATCTCAGCACAACACCACCGCTGGCTTTAGTGGTCGACTCAAACAGCAGCAACAGGGGTTTGAGAAGCTACAGACCCGCACCCAGAGTTCACTGCAGCAGCAGGAGCAGATAATTCAGAAGCTGCTCCACAGTAACCGTGAACAGAGCCGCCAACTCAATGAGAGCGTTGCCGCACTGGCGCGCCGAGTAGACCGTCGTGAAAGCAACCTGCACACCGCAGCGGCACTGCGGCTGCTACAAATTGCTGAAGAGCAGTTGATGATTGTGCGTGACCTCTCCACCACACAACAGGCACTGGCTCAGGCGGGACAGCAGATCACCGCCTCTGGCGATCCCATTCTGTTACCGATCCATGAACAGATTCAACGCGAACTGAAACAGGTTCGAAAGACTCAAACCCCAGACCTACCTGCTGCACTGGCGCAACTACGAGAGGCCATTGAGATCGGCGCTACCCTCCCCTTTGATCAACCCGATAACTTTGAGCAGATCGCCGTTGCCCCTCTCCAGAACAAGACGGATGGCTGGAACTGGGAAGCAGTCGCCAACAAGGTATGGAGTGATCTGCTAACACTGATACGTATCGACAAACAGGAGCAGGAGCTACCCGTCATCGCCAGCCGCTCTGAGGCAGAGCTGAGCCATCTGATTCTGCGTCTACGACTGGAGCAGGCACAGAGCACCCTGCTGATGCGCGATACCTTGCTATTCCGTGAGCGTGTTCAATTTGCCATCGACTGGCTGGCGATATTTGACCAGAGCAGCCCTGCACTCGGCACACTACAGCAGCAGTTGAGCCAACTGCTGAAGCTGGAGTTACAACCACAACTACCCGCCATCGGTGAGGCACACCGCCGACTACGTGAGATTGTTGCACTACGGAACAGCGAGAAGCTAGAGAGCACAGAGCCAGAGACCACAGCAGCGACTGAAGAGGCGAAGCCATGAGACGGATTCTGGTACTGACATCGATCCTATTAATCGCCAGCGTAGCGGCACTGGAGCTGCGCGGACAGAGCGGCTATATCCTGCTGCGCATCGCCGGCTGGAGTGTAGAGACCAGCCCCAGTTTTGCCCTGATCGCACTACTGGCACTGTTTTGGGTACTACAGTTTACCCTGCACCTGCTGCTGCGTTTTATCCACTCTCCTCGCGATCTCAAGCAGTGGAAGCAGCAACAGCAGGTCAAGCGCTCCCAGAAGCAGCTGAACCAAGGGTTGATCACCCTGGCCGAAGGGGAGTGGAAAAAGGCAGAGCAGCTACTCACCAAATCTGCCAAGCACAGCGAAAACCCGCTGATGCACTACCTCGGTGCAGCCAATGCCGCTCAAAACCTGAATGCGGATGATCGCCGCGATCAATACCTACAAAAGGCTCATGAGGAGGTCCCCAAGGCGGACTTCGTGATTCGCCTGACTCAAGCCGAGCAGATGATGGCTCACCAGCAGTACAGCGAAGCACTAGAGCTACTTAACCGCCTCAAGGATGAACGCCCCAACCAGCACAAGCTGCTACAGCTGTTGATACAGTCCCTGAGCGCACTCAACCACTGGGATACCGTACTGGAGCTGCTGCCCCGACTACGCAAACAGCAGGTCTTCAGCACTGATGAGCTGACTCAACTAGAGCTACAGGCCGAGACCCGCCTGCTCAGCCAGCACAGCGAACGAGGTGGACATGGAGCGGTGGTCAAGCAGTGGAACAGGCTCGCCAAAAAGCAGCGCCACAACCCGATCCTCTTCTACCACTACATCACCCTGCTACTCGATGTGGGAAGCCAAGAAGAGTGTGAAACACTACTACGCAAAGAGATTAATCACCAGTGGTCTGAACAGCTGGTTACCCTCTATGGAACCTTCAGTGCCAACCGTCTCGATCAACAGATACAGGTGTGTGAAAAGTGGCTGGAGCGACATGAGGAGAGTGCAGCCCTGCACCTGACCTTAGGTCGTCTATTTATCCGCAGTGAGGTGTGGGGCGCTGCACAGCACCATCTGGAACGCAGCATAGAACTACACCCCAGCAGCATTGCCTATCAAGAGCTTGCGGGGCTGATGAAACGTAACCAAGACCTCTCCGCTGCACTCTATTACTTTGAGCAGGAGGTTGCTCTACTGCGTGGAGAACAGCACAAAACCGTTACCACGCCCTATCTGTCTAACTGAAGAGGATGTATTAATCGTCTCCCAGCTAGGGAGAGGGAGCAGCTCCGCACAAGAGCTGCCACCGTCTTTGGACTAAAACAGAGATTAGGCAGCCTCTCTACTTCTTCTGTTTTTTACTTTTCTTCTTCTTTTTCTTACCCTTCTTTTTCTTCCCTTTCTTTTTCTTCTTGCTCTTCTTCTTCAGCACCTCAGTGGTTTTGTGGGAGTACTTGCCCTTGATCTTCTCCTTAAAAAACTGCCCTTTAGACTCTGACTCCAACAGACCATCATACGTCGAATAGAGAACCCCCGAATACTGAACAACCTTGCCACTCTTGAACTCAAGCTCCATGACTCTGCTTTTATCATCATATCCCGCAGAAACAATACCCGAGGAGCCAATCGGAGTACGGTCGATCGCATAGCCTATACTCGATATGGAGAACAGAACGACTAGCAGAAATGTTCTTATATTTATCATACTCACTGGAGACCTCCTCCTGACACAATTTTGCTGTTACTTCTTCCCTTCTGACTTTCCTGCAATCTCAAATGAGTCGGAGTAGAAGCGCTTCTCTGGCAACTTACGTTGGGTACATGCCTCTTTACAGGCGTTGACCATCACCGGAGGGCCAGCCACGTAGAGATCACGACCAGAGAGGTCATAAAAGTCCTCAAACACCGCCTCATGAACATAACCGGTGCGCCCTTCCCACCCCTCTGCAGCATCAGACAGCACGGGAACAAAGTTGATGTTCTCATGTTCTGCAGCCCACTGCTCTGCCAGCTCTTTCAGGTAGATATCTTTTTCACCACGCACCCCCCAATAGAGGTGAATCGTCTGCTTCATCCCCAGCTCAATGGCGTGCTCGATGATCCCCTTAATCGGTGCAAATCCGGTACCTCCGGCAACCATCACGATATCGTTGCGTGAATCCTCGCGCAGATAGAACCCACCCAGAGGCCCTTCAATGCGCAGTATCTCTTTCTCGGTCATCTCATTAAAGACATGCGGAGTGAAGTACCCCCCCTCAACCAGACGAATATGTAGCTCAATAGCATCGTTGTTGTGTGGCGCATTGGCGATAGAGAAGGCGCGACGCTTACCGTCCTCCATCAGAACCTCAATGTACTGACCGGCAAGGAACTGCATGCTCTCATTATCAGGGGTTTTGAGGTAGAGGCGCACCACATCATCAGCCAGCTTCTCCATCTTAACGACCTTGGTCGGCATGGTGTGCACCTTGATCTCATCGGCCCCCTTGACCACCTCTACCTCAATAGTAAGGTCACTTTTGGCCTCAGCCTTACAGCAGATCACCACCCCCTCGTCCAGCTCCTCCTCTGTCAGTGGCTGCGGCTTGTACTCATCTTGATACTCATAGTCACCACTGACCTTGGCCTTACAGGCGCCACAGAAACCGTTCTTACAACCGTAAGGGAAGGCAACGCCATGTTCTAGAGCCGACTCAAGAATGTTCTCACCCGCTTTACTCTCAAACTGATGCCCACTCGGTTGTAACTCAATACGGTTTGCCATTTGTTATTCCTTGCTTAATCTTTAATAGTATTAATCGTTGCAAAAGTATTTGCAGCCTCAACCCCCTCTCCAGCCCTCCCCCTGCTTGGGGGAGGGGCTTCAACTTAACTAGGTTGGGGTACCCCATAAGACCCAGCATTTTGCTATGTTATTGTTGAAGAATCAACTAAAAATTTCTATTTCCGCAATTTTTTCTTTATCAAGCAGAAGAGAGAAAACCGTTTATAGGCGATCTAAACCCAGCTCACTCCAAAGCAGGTCTACTCTCTGCTTCACCGCCTCATCCATCTCAATTGCTGTGCCCCACTCACGGCTACTCTCCCCCTCCCACTTGTTGGTGGCATCCATCCCCATCTTTGACCCCAACCCCGATATCGGTGAAGCAAAATCGAGATAGTCAATCGGGGTGTTCTCCACCAGCGTGGTATCTCGTGCGGGGTCCATCCGCGTGGTAATCGCCCAGATTACATCCTCCCACTTGCGCACATCCACATCATCATCGGTCACAATGATGAACTTGGTGTACATAAACTGCCGTAGGAAGGACCAGCACCCCATCATCACCCGCTTGGCGTGGCCGGGGTACTGTTTCTGGATACTCACCACCGCCATACGATAGGAGCACCCCTCTGGCGGCAGATAGAAGTCGACTATCTCCGGAAACTGCTTCTTCAAAATGGGGATAAAGACCTCATTCAGCGCCAATCCCAAGACTGCAGGCTCATCGGGTGGACGACCTGTATAGGTGGAGTGGTAGATCGGGTTATTGCGGTGGGTAATGCGCTCAACGGTGAAGACCGGAAACTGGTCGACCTCATTGTAGTAGCCGGTATGGTCCCCAAACGGGCCCTCATCGGCCAGCTCATCCAGGTCAATATACCCCTCCAGAATGATCTCAGCCGTTGCCGGCACCTGTAGCTCTGAACCTTTGCACTGCACCACCTCAGTCTTTGAGCCACGTAGCAGTCCGGCAAAGGCGTACTCAGAGAGCGCATCAGGAACGGGGGTAACCGCACCAAGAATAGTGGCGGGGTCTGCACCAATCACTACTGCGACCGGAAACGGTTCACCGGGATGGGCCAGCTTCCACTCACGGAAATCGATCGCCCCCCCACGATGGGAGAGCCAACGCATGATGACCCTATTTTTACCAATCACCTGTTGGCGATAGATCCCTAAATTCTGACGCTCTTTATTGGGGCCGCGAGTAACCACCATACCCCAAGTGATCAGCGGGGCTGCATCCCCCGGCCAGCAGGTCTGAATCGGCCATTGAGAAAGATCGACATCCTCCCCCTCCAGCACCACCTGCTGACAGGCCGCTTTGGAGCGCACCTTGGGAGACATATTCAACACCTGCTTGAAGATCGGCAGCTTCTCTAATGCATCACGGAACCCTTTGGGTGGATCAGGCTCTTTGAGATAGGCCAGTACCTGCCCCACCTCTCGCAGATGATCGACCGACTCTTGTCCCATCCCCAAAGCAACCCGCTTCGGGGTACCGAAGAGGTTAGCCAGTACTGGAATGTTAGAACCTTTTGGATTTTCAAACAGTAGCGCAGGGCCTTCTGCCCGCAGTACGCGGTCTGCAATCTCGGTCATCTCCAGATTGGGATCGACCTCCTGAGTGATACGCTTCAGCTCACCTTGCTGTTCGAGTTGGTCGATAAACGACCGTAGATCTGTAAGACTCATAACCGTTTCCAGAGATTGTGAACGGTTGATTATATCGGGTTAGAGGGTGCCATACTCAAATTGATCCTGATGCAGTACGCTACCCTCTTTGGTAACCACCTTTAGCACCCAAGTGCCGCTCCAGCTGGCAATCAGGTTTTTGCTAGACCAGACACGCCAGCGCGCTCCCTTCACCGTACCCAGCGCCACTTTGGCCATCTCACGCCCCTGATACTCCCAGAGGTGGAAGATCTGTTTCCCCTGCTGGTTATGGAGGTCACTGAAGTAGAAGATACGCTTCTCATCACTGCTCAACTGACAAACCTGATCAACAGGTTCACGTTTATTACGATCCACCTGACGGGTAAAGCGACCCCGGGAGACCGCATCGGAGCTACTCCAAGCAAATAGACAGCCGGGAACGGTGCTCTCTTCCAATGCACGCACCGCAGGGGCTTGGTTGGCATCATTACCTGCAATCGCAGAGAACTCCCCCCCCATCCAGAGCGCGAACGGAAGCAGCAACAGCCCTGACATCAACCATAATAGTTTGCTTGTCTGTTTGTACATTACTCGGCCCATTTCTGCTTCAGTCCCTGCTTCAATCTCTTTTCCGTATCTATCTCTTTATTAAGGCGCAATCGCCGAGAGCACCACCCGTCTTGGGGCGGGGTGTCCCTCAATGGTTCGTGTTGGATCTTCTGGGTCGAGAAAGTCTGGTAGTGACTCAAACTCCATCCATGCAGTACTTCGCTGCTCCTCCACGCTCGTCACCGACTGGTCTAGGCAGCGCACTTGACGAAAGCCAACCCGCTGCAACCAGTGCATTAACTCATCTACCGAGGGGATAAACCAGACATTTCTCATCTTCGCGTAGCGCCCTTCAGGCACCAGCACAGAACCACGTCCCCCCTCAATAATCAGCGTCTCCAGTATCAACTCCCCTCCACTACGTAGTGCGCCACGCAGTTGATAGAGGTGATCCACCGGAGATTTTCGATGATACAACACGCCCATCGAAAAAACAGTGTCAAATTTCTGCAGATTTTCTGGCAGTGACTCCAGTCCAACGGGGATAAAGTGGACGGGGGGCTGTGGCTCTATAAAATGGGTAATGGCCTGAAATTGGGAGAGGAAGAGCAGATTGGGGTCGATACCCACCACACAACTGGCTCCAGCCCCTGCCATGCGTAGTGCATAGTAACCGTTACCACACCCCACATCGAGGATGGTGCGCCCCTGCAGGGGTTGAATCTGCTGCTCCAGCCGCGCCCACTTCCAGTCGGATCGCCACTCGGTATCGATATGGATGCCGTAGAGTTGAAATGGCCCTTTACGCCATGGATGCAGCAGTTTAAGGGTCGCCTCCAGCTGCTGGCAAACCGCTGTACTGCACTCATCCGAAGCCCCCACCTGTAGGCGAGCCGCATTCAGATCAACCTGTTGGGCGCTCAACTTTGGTAACTGCTGCAACGCACTCTGCCACCGGGGCAAGTTCCCATTCTGTCCGGGGGCAAACAGTGCTAACAGCTCTGGGCGCAGCTGTTCACTCCACCCTTCGAAGCCTTGCTGCTCCAGCTCCTGTAATGACTGCTCTAGGCTATCCGGTAGATCACTCATCGAACGGCCAATATAGAGACAAAATTGAGTGTCTGAAAGATCACCTCAACCTGTTTAAAACCTACGCCATGCAGACGCTCAAAGTGCTGCTCCAACGTCTCGGTAATCAGCACCGCCTCCAGTGCGCTGCGCTTCTGGCTGATCTCCAGTTCACTATATCCATTAGCCCGTTTAAAGGCGTGGTGCAGGCTCTCCATCCGCTGCTGCTGCTCTGGATCTTCAAAGCGGATCTTCTCCGAGAGCATCAATGCTCCCCCCGGTTGCAGCCCCTCTGCCACGCTGCGCAGCTGCTGTTCACGCTCCTCAATGGGTAGAAACTGTAAGGTGAAGTTCATGGTCACAAAAGAGGCGGAGTGAATCACGGTTTGACGGATATCCTCACAACGCAGATCAATCTCTACACCTTGAGCCGTTTTCAGATTCTCCCGACAACGCTCTACCATCGATGGCGAGTTGTCCACCGCCACCAGAGCCGCCCCACGCTCTGCTGCTGCAGCGGCCATCGCTAATGTCGATGCGCCCAGAGAGGCACCGAGATCATACCCACGACCCCCTGACTGCAGATAACGTTCGGCCAACACCCCCACCAAGGAGAGCACCATGCCATACCCCGGTACAGAGCGACGGATCATATCCGAAAAGACAGAGGCAACCCCCTTATCAAAACGAAAACCCTCTACCAGGTCATAATCTTCGGAATAAATTTGGTCCCGCTGTATCATAAATTAAAATAGTCAAGAATTAATGGCCGCTAAAAGCCGCCTGTAAACCCCTATTATAACGCTGCTACAAGAGATCAAAGCTATCAATATGCTTCCAAAACGTACCCCTCAGATTGTCACACTATTGGCAACGCTACTCACTGCCTCCCCAGCCTATTCAGATCATCACGCCGCGATTGATGCACTGCAGGAGTACATGGAGTTTGCCTCCTACTCTGATGGCGCAATCTCTCCTGAACAGTTGGAGCAGCAAGGGTACGAGGATTTCTACATCGTCGATACCCGTAACAGTGGACAGTTCAAAAATGGGCACCTGCCCAATGCGATCAATATTGAGTGGCGCGATATACTGGAGCAGCGTGCCTCACTCCCTAAAAAGAGACCGATTCTGCTCTACTGCGAAACCGGGCTGCTCTCCTCAAAGGCACACCTTGCCTTGAGTGTGGCGGGATTTGATAACGTCAAGGTGCTCTGGGGGGGGTATATTATCTGGAGTGCTCGCCAGACATTTAATGATGCCAAGCGCTTAAAGGATGCCCTAACCCCTGATCGATAAACACTCTATAGTGTCTCAAGGCAACACACTTCCCATCTCGATCAATAGATCCATAGCCAACTCTGGTACCACCCCCATACGCTCTTCATCCAGTGCAAACTGGAGCGCTTCTGCGATATTGGAGAGTTCAGGATAACCAAAAGAGGCGGCGCTGCCCTTAACAGTATGGGCGGTCTCTCTCAATGCGGGCCACGCTTTTTCAGAGAGTGCTGTTTTCAGCTTCTCTCTATTCTTGGTGGTACTATCGATAAAGATTGCCATTAACTCATCATCCACCTCCTCCTCCGCTTGTGGTGGTACAGCAATAGAAGGTTCAGCAGCGGGTTCAGTAACAGGTTCAGCGATTCGTGGCTCTTGTGGCTGTGCCAGAAAACGGTTGAGTACACGCCGTAACTCCTGACGATCAATCGGTTTCGCCAAGAACTCTTTACACCCCTCTGCGACAAAGGCATCTCTGTGCTTCTGCATCACATTGGCCGTCAAGGGAACCACCGGAGTCGTTACCCCCTGCTGTCGTAACACCCGTGTCGCCTCTATACCATCCATCACTGGCATCTGCATATCCATCAAAATCAGATCAAAATGGTTTGTAGTTGCCTGCGCCACCGCCTCTTGCCCATTCTCAGCGGTGGTAACCACAACCCCCATCGACTCCAGTATTCTGCGCTCCAGCAGTTGCAGCTCTGGAGTATCCTCCGCAATCAGTACCTCTCCGCTATAGCGCTGCTGGAGAACCGATTCAGCTTGGCTATCAGCAGGGTTACTCTGCACAGGGATATCGGTTGGGCGATAGGGGAGACGCAGCTGAAAGATTGAGCCCTCCCCCATGTTGCTGGAAACATCAATTTCCCCCCCCATTATCTCAGCAAGATTCAGTGATAGATAGAGACCCAGACCATTGCCACCAAAGCGTCTTGAGATAGAGCCATCGACCTGTTCAAAGCGCCCAAACAGCGTATCAATGGTCTCTGGAGACATTCCAATACCACTATCTTTAACGCTACAGAAGAGATACTTTGAGTCACTCCAGACCGTCAAGGTAACCTGCCCCTGCTCCGTAAATTTGAATGCATTCCCTAATAGGTTGATCAAGATCTGCCCTATACGCTGGCTATCTCCTTGCAACTGGTATGGCTCTTCACTGTTGTGTACTACAGCAAACTGGATACCTTGATCATCGGCCTTGGTCAGGAACATCATCTCCAGATCTTTCAGCAGCAGACTCAGGTCATAAGGGGCTTCATCCATCGAAAGCTTGCCCGACTCAATTTTCGACATATCCAATATATCATTCACTAAGGCCAGCTGATGCTCTCCTGCACGCTGAATAGAGCGAATCAATCCGATACGAGACTGTTCTGCACAAGACTCCTCACACTCATCAATCAACAGCTCACTATTACCAATCACAGAGGCCAGTGGCGTGCGTAACTCATGACTCATTGATGCGAGGAAATTATCTTTTGCTTCACTCGCCTGTCGCTCTTTTTCTAGGCTCTGTTGCAAATTATCGTTGGCATCCTCAAGATGCTCCAATAGTTGATTGAACGAACGAGCCAGCTGACCCAGCTCATCCTCCGCAGTGACCTCAATCCGCGCAGAGAAGCCATTCAACTGCTCAATGGTGTTAATCTGCTTAACCAGTGCTCTTGTGGATGTAGAGATTCGCCTTGCAATGAATAGCTCTAACAACAGAATAGCCATCATTACAGTCGCCAAAATAAAGCTGCTCGACTTTTCTATATGCTCTTTTCTTTGACCTATATAGATCTCCAAGCGGTCTATGGTTGATTTTGCATCATCCTCCAGCTGATGGGCAGCCTCTCTCATCTCAGCATAAATACCACTGTTCTGACTCAACCCATAGCTCTGCTTCGCTTTAACCAGTTTGGAGAAGCGTGATTGGTAGTCACCCAATAGTGCATCCAATTGAGTTTTCTGTTTTGGAGTGATGGCTGATGCTCTGATTTTTTGCTGTAAAAGGCCATAGGAAACGGTATGCCTCTTCCAATAACTCATCTCCTGACGAAGCAAAAAATCCTTCTCATGCCTGCGGAGCATTAACAGCTCTTTCAGTAGGCTGTCACTCTCTATACGCTCGAAGAGGCGCTCTACCGCATGTATAGATTTACGTAGCTCACCTCGAAGCCCAAGCGTCTCATCCAGACCAATCTCTACATCAATGTTATACAGTGTCAAAAAGTGGGAGAGGTAGTGGTCAAGCAGAGAGGCCATCTTCTTGAGTTGCAGGGGATCTTGATCCACCTCTATCAACCGCCACTGTAGGCCTTGAAGCTCGACCTTGATATGCTCAGATTGCACCGTGAGCTGCTCTACATATTGGGGGTTGTGACGGAGTAAGAAATCTTTTTCACTGCGCCGCATCTGCAGTATATCAGGCACAAGGTGTTCTGCCGTTGTCTGCAGCGTTTCTAGCTTAGCCCTCTCCTCCGCTGCGTGGTATTGATTTGCCAACAGCCCCAGCCCGCCTATCACCAGAACCAGTAACATCATCATTACTCTGAAATGGATGGTCATGGCTTAGCCCTCACCATTGGGTTGTTCACAATCAAGGCCAACAGCTCTGTGTAGGGTTCCGCCATCGCCTCTGCATCACCCTCAACGGCCAGCTGTTGTAGCTGTGCGGCCAGCTGTGTCATTTGTGACTGCCCATAGGAGCTGCCCATCCCCTTAATAGCGTGGGCAATCTTACGTAGCTGCTCCCACTCCTGCGCTTTCCAGGCCTGCTCTAGCCCCTCTCCCGCATCGGCAATATAGTCCCAAAACTCCTGCATCATCTCCTCATCCAGTAGATCAGTCAGGTCCTCTTCCGGTTTACTGATCTCAACAGCAGGGGGGACTGTAACAGTGCTCTGTTCACCTTGGGGCGCTGGGTCTAGGTACTTCGCCAACAGCTCATAGAGCAGTGAGCGCTTAATCGGCTTAGAGAGGAAGCCATCACACCCCGCGCGCTCAAACATCTCTTTGTGCTGTGGCATGGCATTGGCGGTCAGGGCAACAATCGGGGTCTCAATGCCCAGCTGCCGTAAACGGCGTGTGGCTTCAATGCCATCCATCTCCGGCATCTGCATATCCATCAAGATCAGTCGATAGGCGTGCTGCTGCCCCATCTCCAGCGCCTCCAGACCATTGTTGGCAATCTCTACAGTTGCCCCACTCTTCCCAATCAGCAGTGAGCCAAGTCGCTGTAACTGGATGGTATCCTCTGCCAACAACACTCTGCCCTGCAGTTGTGGAATATTGAGCCCCTGCTCCTTGTTATCAATCGACTCTACCCGCTCTGTGGTCTGCTCCAAGGGCAGCTCAACCCGGAAGGTGGAGCCCTCTCCCTCTTCACTGATGACCCGAATCGCTCCCCCCATCAGCTGCACCAGTTGATGGGAGATAAACAGCCCCAATCCGGTACCACCAAAACGGCTCGATGTGGTGCTGTCGGCCTGTTCAAAGGGGGTAAAGAGGCGAGACAACACCTCTTGCGACATGCCAATCCCTCGGTCAACCACCTCCAGCGCAAAGTTATTCAGGTTTTTTCCATACGGCGATGAGCACTGAATAGCACTTAATCGCAGCGTTACCTCACCTCTGTTGTTGCTGAATTTAACCGCATTGCTCAATAGGTTGAATAGAACCTGAGAGATACGCATCTCATCCCCCAACCACTGATAGTGCAGTAACGCAGAGAGCTTCGCATCAATCACCAGCTTCACCGCTACACTTTTCTGTGAGCCAAACACACTCATCAGATCAGTCACCTCGGTGACCATCTTCTGCAGATTGAATGGGGCGTTATTGAGTTGAAATTTACCCGCACGAATTTTCGACATATCAAGAATGTCGTTGACCAGCTGGAGCAGGGTCTTTCCTGCCAGCAGGCTGCTCTCTGCCATCTCTCGCCAAGAGCCAGAGACACCATCCTCTTCAGCCATCAGCTCGTTGTAGCCAATCATGGTGGTCAATGGGGTGCGCAGCTCATGGCTCATGCTGGAGAGGAACTCATCTTTGGTGTGGTTCGCTAACTGAAGCTGCTGTTCTGTCTCTTGGCGGCGTGTGATCTCCTCCTCCATATCCTCTGCCAGACTCAGCAGTGCATCATGTGAGCCACTGACAAGGTGGTTGATACGCCACTGCTCACACCCCTCAACCACACGCTGTAGCACCATATCTTCACTGTAGGGCTTCATGATATAAGAGAAGTTGAGCCCCAACACCTCACGCATTTTGTGCAGACTATTATCACTGTAGGCGGTCATGATTACGATCTGTGTGGAGGGGGAGATTTGGCGGATCTCCCGCGCTGCCTCCATACCATCCATGCCGGGTGGCATACGCATATCAATCAGCGCCACAGCAAAGGGTTGTCCCAGACGTTGCGCCTCCAGCACACACTCAATCGCCAACTCACCAGAGGCTGCCGTGGTGGCCTTGAATGTGGGTGCTGCCTCCACTTCAGGCTCATCCTGTTGAGACGCTAGCCACTCCGTCTCTTCAAATAAATTTTTAAGATTGTCCTGAAAATAGGCGTTTACCCCCTGCAACAGGGTACTCAGCGCCTCTTGAATCGGCTCTTCATCATCAACAATCAGTACTCGCCGGTTCTCAGGCTCCTCCTTAGGCTGAAAGTCTGCCTCCAGCGCCTCTTTCTGTTTGATCACCGCTTTGCGGTGTTGCAGCACATAGTCTCTGATCAACTCCATGTTGTTAATCAGCACACCCTGCTGCTGGGATTTAACCACCCCGTAGACCGCCCCAGCCTGCACCGCCAACGCCTCCTCCCCCTCTGCGGTAAATAGCAACGGCAATACACCGAGTGTGCGGCTATCCTGCTGTAACATGCGGACCAACTCATCACCATTACCACCATTCATCTGGAGGTCAATCAATGCTACTTCAGGATGAATGGAGAGCGCCTGATCAAACCCCTCCAGTATCGACGCCACCGTCACCACCTCAAAGCCGACTTCTTGCATCCACTGTTGGTAGGAGCCTCGGACCTGCGCTGAACCATCCACCAAGAGCAGGCGGACTGGGAGCTCCTGACCACTACTCCACGCTCTGTTGGGCTGCTGCGGCAAGCACTGTTTAGAGAG
>Ga0209776_1000383_pt1 | contig 31636 bp, 33 predicted proteins | sample SaaInlLV_10m_DNA_3_FD_184670 | JGI IMG/M metagenome (GOLD analysis project Ga0209776, IMG submission 184670) | Marine microbial communities from expanding oxygen minimum zones in the Saanich Inlet - Saanich Inlet SI073_LV_165m_DNA (SPAdes) (version 2) | ecosystem: Environmental > Aquatic >...
GACTCGAATGGAGATTGAGGCAACAGAAGAGGCGGTTCGATTTTTAACTGGTAAAACCCTTAAGGGTCTTGTGCCTGAAGAAGAGTATGAAGTACAAAGACAAGGGTTATAAAATGACTGGAAAAGTAGTTGTAGTAGGTGGCAGTGGTTTTATAGGCTCACATGTTGCTGATTGTTTGAGCGATAATGGATACCAGGTAACAATTTTTGATCATATTCATTCGACTTGGTTAAGAGAAGATCAAGATATGGTAGTTGGTGATGTTTTAGACGCAGAGGCATTAGAGCGAACAATTGAAGGTGCAAAATTTGTTTATAACTTTGCTGCATTGGCTGACCTTAATCAAGCATTAAACAATCCTGTAAAAACTGTAAAAATTAATATACTGGGCAATCTTAATGTGTTAGAGGCATGTCGAATACATAATGTTGAACGCTTTATTTATGCTAGCACTGTATATGTTCATAGTAGAGAAGGTAGTTTTTACAGATGTAGCAAGCAATCCTCTGAATATTATGTAGAAGAATATCAAAAGGTATACAATCTTGATTACACCATCTTAAGATATGGATCTCTATATGGGTCAAGAGCAGATAATACGAATGGAATGTATCGTATTATTAGCTCCGCTCTAAAAACTGGAAAAGTACAGTACGAAGGAAACATTGAATCAATGCGAGAGTATATTCATGTTGACGATGCGTCACGTGCCAGTGTCTTAATTCTAGATGAATCATTTAAAAATGAAAGTATTATTTTGACTGGACAAGAGCCAATGCGTGTAGGTGATTTACTTAAAATTATTGCAGAAATTCTCAATTTCACGGATGATTCAGTTGAATTTCTCGAAGGAGAATATAGTGGTCATTATGTTAGAACTCCATATGCCTATCAACCAAAACTTGGAAGAAAATACATTCCATCTACACATGTAGACCTTGGTCAAGGGCTACTACAAGTTATTACTGATCTCGATAATCTTGAAGCATAGTTTGCTAAAAGTATTTTATGTAGTTATTTTGGTATCATGCTAAAGCACTTAGATAAGTTAGTTGAGCAAGCTGAGATTATTTTTTGGGATTTTGATGGCGTTATTAAAGACTCGGTTGAAGTTAAATCTATAGCCTTCGAAAGATTATTTTCTGATTACGGTCAGAATCTTGTAGATAGAGTTAGAGAGCACCACAAAAGAAATGGAGGGGTGTCAAGATTTGAAAAGATTCCTCTGTATCTTTCTTGGTCCAATGAAGAAGTTACCAGTAAAAAAAATCAAGAATTCTGTAATAGATTTTCTTTATTAGTTAAGCAGTCTGTAATCGATTCCCCGTGGGTCCATGGTTTTTTGGAATTTATCGAGCACCATCATGGGGTGAAAAAACATATTTTAGTGACAGCTACGCCAATAGAAGAAATAGAAGAAATACTTCAGGCGTTAAATATAAAACATTTTTTCTATAAAATTTATGGCGCCCCATATGCTAAAAGTGACGCGATTAATGAGATGCTGAGAGATTTAAAAATTGAGCCAAAAAATGCGATAATGTTAGGCGATTCCGAGAGTGATTATAAGGCAGCAGAAGAGAATAATGTGTTATTTCTTCTCAGGAGTACAAAGTTTAATAAGAATTTACAAGATGCACGTAGTAAGGATTATATATTTAAGGATTTTATCAATGAATAGATTAATGGCAATTACAGATATACGAAAAAAATTAAACAATGGTGGTGTTAGTATTGGTAGTTGGATGCAAATCCCACATTCATCTATTGCTGAAATTATGGGGCAATCTAATTATGATTGGGTGGCTGTGGATATGGAGCATGGTGCAATATCAGTACATCAATTACCAGACCTATTTCGAGCATTAGAGCTTGGAAATACATTGCCACTTGTTCGATTAGCACATGGTCATTCTAAAGACTGTAAGCAGGCATTAGATGCAGGAGCAGGAGGTGTTATTGTTCCAATGATTAAAAATGCTGATCAGTTAAGAAAGGTAAGAGATGCGACTAGGTGGCCACCATCAGGTAATCGTGGGGTAGCTTTTTCTAGAGCGAATCTATTTGGAAAGAATTTTAACGAATATATTAAAGAGGCTGAGCAGCCATTATTGATAGCTATGATTGAACATATTGATGCAATTAATGAGTTAGATGATATTTTAAAAGTTGATGAACTAGATGCTATTTTAATAGGACCTTATGATCTATCTGCATCAATGAACCTAACTGCTCAGTTTGATCATCCAGAATTTGCTAAAGCAATAAGAGATATTAAAAGTAAGTCAGAATCTGCCAATATTCCATGTGGAATACACGTAGTTTCGCCTTCTGTTGATGATCTTAAGGAGAAAATAGATGATAATTATCGTTTTATTGCATATTCGATTGATAGTGTCATATTAACTAATTTTTTAAGGAAACCGGAATTATGAAAAATGTAGGTGAGTTTGATAAAAGAAACGCAGAATATGATCTTAAATTTAATCGAGATGAAATTATTAAAAAAATAGTTTCATCAAGTTCACCAGTTATTTTTGATGTAGGTGCCCATCATGGGCAAAGTGTTACATATTTGAAAGGGTTATTCCCACAGTCAAAAATATTTTCATTTGAGCCTGATCCTGAATCATTCAATATACTCTCTGAAAATACTACAAATGATATTAATACTAAGGTGTTTAATTTAGCAATTTCAGATACTGTTGGTAAGGCTAAATTTTATAAAAATGAAATTTCACATACTAATAGTCTATACAAGGTCAATCTAGAAAGTAATGATTCTATTTCTATTTCGAAAAAGCGTGAGTCTGACACGCCTTGTAGTTACAATTTTGAAGTTGAGGTTGAAATGACAACTTTAGATAGGTTTGTTCATGATAATTCCATAGACAATATTGACCTTCTTAAAATAGATGTACAAGGTGCAGAAGAAAAGGTGTTATCTGGAGGGGGGGGTGCTTCAAAATACAAGTAATGTAATTGTGGAAGTATCTTTTTATGACTATTATGAAAAAAATACAAGTTTTATGGATGTAGAAAAATATCTAATTCCTGCTGGATTTAAGTTGTTTAGTATTCTTGACATTTCAAGAAACCCGATGAATGGAAGAACTGATTGGGCGGAAGTCTTATATACGAGGGTAAAATGAAAGAAGAAGAGATAAGACCAGAAAAAATATTTGATGAGTATTTAAGACTGGCAAAGATAGATGTTGAAATATTTTTTAAGGGGGTGTATTCTCAAGATATTCCATGCCCAGCTTGTGATGGAGATGGCAAACATGAATTTATTAAAAGTGGATTTTCTTACTCATGTTGTCCAAATTGTAATACGCTATATGTTTCACCTCGTCCAGAAAATAGAGCCTTTGAAAGGTATTATACAAAAGCAGCATCTGTTGAGTATTGGGCGACAACTTTCTATAGATTGACTTCAGATGCAAGACGTGAAAAATTATGGAAGCCTAAGGCTAGAATGATTCAAAGTGTCACTGCTCAGTATGCTAAAGATGCAACTATAATTGATATAGGGGGGGGGTATGGAATTTTGCAGAAGAAATGAAAATGTTGACTGGTGCACCTGTAACAGTTATCGAGCCATCACCATACCTTTCAGAAAGCTGTCGAGAAAGGGGCATTCCTGTTATTGAAAAATTTTTAGAAGATGTAAATAAAAACGACCTACCAAAAGAAAAAAAAGTATTTGTCAGTTTTGAGCTTTTTGAACATTTACATGATCCAGGCCTTTTTTTGAGAAGAGTATCAGGGTTAATGCGGTCTGGAGAAGTTTGTATTTTTACAACCCTATCAGGATCTGGTATTGATATCCAAGGACTATGGGAAGACTCTAAATCTGTATCACCACCACATCATTTGAATTTTTTTAACCCTCATTCCATTAAAATTTTGCTTTCAAAAGTTGGCCTTGATTGCCTTAAGGTGACAACCCCTGGGAAACTAGATATTGATATTTTAAATAATAGCTGTAATTTAATAAAAGATCGGTTTTTAAAAACATTTATTATGTATGCTACGGATGAGGAAAAGGCTAAATGGCAAGAGATGATCTCAGAAACAGGATGGAGCTCCCATATGATGGTTGTTTGTCAAAAGCCATAATTTTAGAATAAGAGGATTTTTATGAATATATTAGCATTAATACCTGCAAGAATGGGCAGTAGTAGATTTCCAGGAAAGCCAATGGCAAAAATTCTTGGTAAGCCGATGATTGGCCACGTCTATGAGAGAGTTTCAAAATGTGATTTATTGATAAAAACGGTTGTTGCAACCTGTGATCAAGAAATTTTAGAATATATTGAGTTTATAGGCGGTGAGGCGGTTATGACGAGCAATCATCATGAACGTGCATCTGATCGTTGTGCTGAGGCATTAGGCTATTTAGAAAAGCAAGATGGTATTCAGTATGACATTATTGTTATGGTACAAGGGGATGAACCAATGACACATCCTAATATGATTACTGAGTCGATTAACCCCATGATTAAAGATCCAAATATTGTAATCACTAACTTATTGGGAAATATAGATTCAATAGAAGAGTTTAGAGATAGAAACTGTATTAAAGTAGTCTGCGACTTAAACAGTGACGCATTATACTTCTCTCGTGAACCGATACCAACCAGAAGTAAAGTTGATGTGATTCCGATGAAGAAACAAGTCTGTATTATTCCATTTAGAAGAGAGTTCTTGTTTAAATATACGGTTCTAGAGCCAACACCATTGGAAATTGCAGAGTCAGTAGATATGATGCGTGTTTTGGAGCATGGGTTAAAAATTCGCATGATTCCAACTAATTATAAAACACAGGCTGTAGATACAATAGGCGACCTTAAATATGTTGAAAAATTAATGGCAACTAATAATTTTAACTAAAAAAACTAGGATACTTAATAAGTAAACCTAATTCTATTAAATTTAGAAGTGTATTAATTTGCTGAGTATTTATTGATCATAAAAGAATTTACAGTGATTTATTTGTTAAATAATTTATAGCTAAAAAAAATATACAAATGAAGAAAAAAGCACTTATAACAGGCATTACAGGACAGGATGGATCTTATCTTGCGGAGTTTCTTTTGCATAAGGGATATGAGGTTCATGGTATTAAGCGACGCTCCTCATCATTTAATACACATCGCATTGATCATATATTTCAAGATCCACATTCCAATAATCCAAACTTGTTTTTACATTATGGTGATTTAACAGATAGTTCAAATTTAACTCGTATACTAAAAGAGATTGAGCCTGATGAAGTGTATAATTTAGCGGCACAGTCACATGTTGCAGTAAGTTTTGAAGTGCCAGAGTACACTGCAGATGTTGTTGCAATAGGTACATTAAGACTGTTAGAGTCAATTAGGCTCTTAGGTTTTGAGAAAAAGACACGTTTTTATCAAGCATCAACGTCTGAGCTTTTTGGTGAGGTACAAGAGGTTCCTCAAACTGAAACTACTCCTTTCCATCCAAGGTCGCCTTATGCAGTTGCTAAGATGTATGCCTATTGGATTGTGGTTAATTATCGTGAAGCATATGGTATGTATGCTTGTAATGGAATTTTGTTCAACCATGAGTCTCCTAGACGTGGAGAAACTTTTGTTACTCGTAAAATTACAAGAGGGTTTGCCAATATTTCTCAAGGTTTAGAAGATTGTATTTATATGGGAAATATCAATGCTTTACGTGATTGGGGACATACTAAAGATTATGTGCGCATGCAATGGATGATGTTGCAACAAGATGCACCGGATGATTTTTGTATTGCCACTGGCGTACAATATTCTATACGTCAATTTATTCAGTGGTCTGCATTGGAATTGGGCATTACCATACGTTTTGAAGGTGAAGGCCTTAATGAGATAGGCATTGTGGAATCTATCAAAGGGGATAATGCGCCAGCATTGAAAGGTGGTAACGTTATCATGAGGGTTGATAAGCGTTATTTTAGGCCAGCAGAAGTTGAAACACTGCTTGGAAGCCCAAAGAAAGCCAAAGATAAATTAGGTTGGATGCCAGAGATTACTGTACAAGAAATGTGTGCTGAAATGGTTCGCGAGGACCTTAAGGATGCTAAGCGTAACGCTCTTTTAAAAAAGCATGGTCATGAAGTTTACATTACAACAGAATAGCTAATTATATTGATATGAAAATCCTTCTAACAGGATCTAGTGGCATGGTTGGTAGAAATATTATTGAACACCTATATGCTTCCAAACATGAAATATTATCACCAAATAGTAAAGAGTTAAATTTACTAAAATATAAAAGTGTGAGAGATTATATCACTACTAATAAGCCAGATATTGTTGTTCATGCTGCTGGTATTGTTGGAGGCATTCAAGCAAATATAGCGGAACCTGTAAGATTTTTGGTTGACAACATGCAAATAGGTATTAATATTTTATTAGCATCTAAAGAATGTAGAGTAAAGAAATTTATGAATCTTAGTAGTTCATGTATGTATCCACGAGACGCTAAAAACCCATTGTCTGAAGAGTTAATTTTAAAGGGAGAGTTAGAACCTACTAACGAGGGGTATGCTATCGCTAAAGTAGCTAGCACTAGACTTTGTGAATATATAAATAGAGAAGACAGATATTATCAATATAAAACAGTCATCCCTTGTAATTTGTATGGCAAGTATGACAAATTTGATCCAAATAATTCACATATGATCCCTGCGGTTATAAGAAAGATTTATGAATCTAAAAGTCAAAATAAAAAGTTAATTAATATTTGGGGAGACGGTCTAGCAAGAAGAGAGTTTATGTATGTAGCTGATTTTGCTGATTTTGTATATTATGCTATCGATCATTTTGATAAGATGCCACAAAATATTAATGTTGGATTAGGACATGACTATACAATTAATGAGTACTACAAAAAGATATCTGAAACAGTCGGCTATAAAGGTGATTTTATTCATGATCTATCACAACCAACAGGCATGCAACAAAAACTAATCGACAACACCAAGTTAAAAGAGTTTGGGTGGCAATACCAAACTACATTAAAACAAGGAATTAAAAAAACTTACGATTATTTTTTAAATACGGTGTGTAAATGATAAATTATCCATTGGCAACCAATACCTGGGATGATAAAGAACTTAAGGCTATACAGTTAGTTATAGAAAAAAATATTTATAGTATGGGTGATAGTGTTGCCCAATTTGAACAAGACTTTTCTAACTTTATCAATAGAAAATATTGTGTTATGGTTAGTTCTGGATCTGCCGCTAATTTAATAGCAATTGCAGCACTGTTCTATACAAAAAATCCAATGCTAAATAGGGGTGATGAAGTAATTGTTCCAGCAATCTCTTGGTCTACTACTTACTTCCCTTTGCAGCAGTATGGATTAAAGTTAAAGTTTGTTGACATTGATTTAGAGACATTAAATTATGATTTGGATGAACTTGAATCTGCAATAACCGATAAAACCAAGATGATTATGGTGGTTAATCTTCTTGGCAATCCAAATGATTTTGACGTTGTTAATAATCTTATTAAAGATAAAGATATTTTTATATTAGAAGATAATTGTGAATCATTGGGTGCCGAATACAAGAGAAAACAGACTGGAACTTTTGGTATTATGAGCACCTTCTCAACATTCTTCTCACACCATATATCAACAATGGAAGGTGGGTTTGTCACAACTGATGATGAAGAGATTTATCATATTTTATTATCGCTAAGGGCGCATGGTTGGACTAGAAATCTGCCAAAACAGAATCATGTTTCTAATAAAAGTGACGATTTTTTTGAGGAGTCATTTAGATTTGTACTACCAGGATACAATGTTAGACCTATTGAGATGAGTGGTGCGATTGGTATAGAGCAGCTTAAGAAGTTACCTTCTTTTTTGAGACAAAGAAGAGAAAATGCAAAGATTTTCGTTGAGCTGTTTAAAGATAATCCATATTTCACAATACAAAAGAATATTGATAATAGTTCGTGGTTCGGGTTTTCTTTGATTATCAATCAAAGCTTCAATATTAAAAGAACATATGTGACCAATAAATTACAAGATAATAATATCGAATGTAGGCCAATTGTTACAGGGAACTTTACAAGAAACAAAGTTATGAAGTACTTTGATTATGAGATTCATCACGAGTTAACTAATGCTGACTACGTTCATGATAACGGTTTTTTTGTTGGCAATAGTCACTCTTGCCTGAAAAGTGAGTTGAATTTATTAAAAAAAGTTCTAGATAATATTGACTAAAGCAATAAAACTGTAAAGTTAGACGGATTTATATATTTATAGTCTATAAATATATAAAATTATCAATATTTATAGCATGGTCTAGATTCAGTTAAGTCTAAAAAAGTCAATATCAATACTATTTAACAAATAAATTGCAATTTATGAAATACGCTTTAATAATAATGATTCGGAATGAGATTGAAGGAATTACTCAACTTTTTGATCAAATACCATTTGATAAATTTGATGAGGTAGTTGCAATTGATGGTATGAGTAATGATGGCAGTGTGGAGTTTTTAGAGAGTAAAGGGATAAAGGTTGTTGTTCAAACAATTAATGGAAGGGGTCAAGCTTTTAGAGATGCATTTGACAATACATGTTCAGATGTTCTTGTATTTTTTGGTCCAGACGGCAATGAAAATCCTAAAGATATAGCAAGATTTATTCAAGAATTTGAAAAGAACAAACATACAGGAATGGTTGTGGCTCGTCGTTTAGGGTCCGGAGCAGTAAATAAAGAGGATTTTAAGATATTTAAACCAAGAAAATGGGTTAATATTGCATTCAATGTAATGGCTAATATTTTCTGGAATAGTGATAATTACGTTTATGACACAATAAATGGTTTTCGTGCAATTACTAGAAAAACATGGAATGTGTTATCAATAGATGCAAATGGATACACTGTAGAATATCAAAGTACGATTAGATGCTTTAAAAATAATATATCTATTGTAGAATTCCCCACAAATGAGATGTATAGGATTGGAAATAAGAAGGGGCTACCAGCTTTTCATACAGGCATGATGTTTGTAAAACTTTTTATTTGTGAAGTTTTGCTCAGTATAAGAAGTTTTTTTGGTGATAAAAAGACAATATCATTAAAATAGTTCTCTATACCACATGGTATTGGGGCGGATTCACCACCGTATAGTTTAGTCCCCAATCTTAAAAAAAGGGAAGATGTTGTAGTCTACGTAAATAGCTCGTACGAAATTAATCTTCTTCATGAAAAATATAACATACCAAAAAGTAGTATAAGTCTTGTTGGAATTACAAAACACGATGAGAATTGGATTGATTATCTGCTTAAGAGTTAAATCACTACAAGTAGAGAAAGACTGATTGTTAATAATAGAGACGATATAGTTGGCCGACTACAAGAGAGTTATGAGTCAGCATATCCATTAAGTAATAAATCTGTGAGCGTCATAGCACAAGACATTGTTTCAAGGTTAAAATAGCCTAATTTGACTGGCATTGAATTTTATCTAGTACCAGTTTCTGTAACTTAATTTAAGGGTGAGTGAATGTTAAATAATAAATCTATATTAATTACCGGCGGCACTGGGTCGTTCGGTCAAGAATTTATTGCAACAATTCTTGAGAAGTACGAGATAAATAGGATAGTAATTTATTCTAGAGATGAGCTTAAGCAATTTGAAATGCAGCAAAAATTTAACAATAATAAAATATTGCGTTTTTTTATTGGCGATGTTCGTGATGTTGATAGATTAACTGAAGCAATGCGAGGCATTGATATTGTAATTCATGGTGCTGCATTAAAACAGGTGCCAGCTGCTGAGTACAATCCTATGGAATGTATTAAGACAAATATTCATGGTGCTGAAAATGTTATTAAAGCAGCTTTACAAAATGATGTTGATAGGGTTATAGCACTTTCTACAGACAAAGCTGCCAACCCTATTAATCTCTACGGTGCAACTAAGCTTGCTTCTGATAAGCTATTTGTGGCAGCAAATAATATGTCTGGTGGTAGAACAAAGTTTTCAGTAGTGCGTTATGGAAATGTAGTCGGGTCACGTGGATCGGTTGTTCCGTTGTTTGAGAAGTTAATATCAGAAGGATCTACACAATTACCAGTAACTCATAAAGATATGACACGTTTTTGGATTACATTACAAGAAGGCGTTGATTTTGTACTAAAGGGTTTAGATAGAATGCAAGGAGGTGAGATATTTGTTCCAAAAATACCTTCAGTACGTATCGTTGACCTTGTTAAGGCAATGGCACCAAAAGCGACAATTAAATTTATTGGTATTCGTCCAGGAGAAAAGTTACATGAAATAATGTGCCCTAAAGATGATTCACACTTAACAATAGAGTTTAATGATCATTATGTAATCACCCCTAGTATTAATTTTTTCTTAAATAATAACGACCTAAAGACAAATGGATTAAACGAGCATGGGGCATATGTTGAACAGGGTCAAGAATATGAATCTGGAACTAATCCACATTTCTTAAATATTGATGAAATTATAAAATACAACGAAGCTGTTTAAATGGCTCATAGTTATAAATTATTATCAACAGATTTAGAAATTGCTCGCGAAAAAGGATTTGAAATATTTGAAATATCTGAAAACTGGCCTGTCTCAGAGCAAGAATTTCATAAGTTTTCTGATTGTATTAGAAATTTATATAGTAATACAATAAATAATTTGAATAATAGACATATTTCAGATATTGCATCAGTTGAAGTTGGATTTATAACACAGTTGATAAATATTTTTCACTACAATTATGCACGACAATATTGCTTAACTAATAATATTGATTTAAATATAGGCAGTGAATCTCATTTATATCTCAATCCAGATTGGAGCATTATTGAACAATATTATTCAAATTTAACAAATATTTACAAGCCATTAAATGGATTTTTTAGAAATAACGCGAAAAATATAGTTTTTAATAGGCACTTAAGTATTTATAAAATAGTTTCAAATTTTTTTATTAGATCCAATGTGGTTGGCATTGGTAGTAATGACAGGATTAAGCAGGAGTATATAGAAAAAAATAGATTATTTTGTGACAATAGAGATGGATATAGGTTTATCCAAAAAGGCTATCAAGTATTTTTAAAAAACGAAAAAAAATATCCATTAGAAAAAATTAGAAACTACGTAAATGACAATATTATTAAGAATTTTTTTGTTGAAATTAAAAAAAATAACCCCATGTTTATTGAAGGGTTGGATTTAGAATTAATAGCGGATGTATGGTTGCAAAGATTTTTGGATGCATACAAAATATATAGGGGGTTATTATTAATTGATATACCAAAAGTTTTATTTGTTGCAGAAGTTGGCAAACCGCACTCTAAATTAATAACCCTTGCTTTTCAAAGAAGAGGGTGTAAAGTTTATAACTTCCATCATGGAAATGATTCTGTAATAATAAATCAGAAGTGGACGTACAAATCATTATTAAATCACTGTGATAATTACGTTGTAGATACTCAAACAATGCAAATTAGATTCGGTGATTTAGTTAGGAATCAGCCAGATATTTTTAACAAACCAATAAACTTTATTTCGACTGACAGTGATTATTATGCAAATTTACGAAAATTGACAGTTAATGGTGATTATAACAAAGTAATGATAATGGGATATCCTATGAATTTAGCAAGATATGCTGATGATTCCTATGCATTTTATTACTATAAAATCCTATTGGAGCATAAGTTATTAAGTACTATTAAGGATTCTGGATATCATGTTACTTACAAAGCTCACCCTGATAGACTCAATGAAGTAAAATCCATTATGGATGATGTTAGTGATAATATAATCAAACTCCCATTTGAAGATGTAGTAGAAGAATCAGGAATATTAATATTTACTTATGTTCATACTACAACATTTTGTTATGCACTAAATTTACCTATACCTATTGTACTTGTTGAATCTCCAGGCACACCATGGTATCAAGATATTAGAAATACACTAGAAAAGCGAGTTGCAATTGTTAAAACACATGTCTCCAACAATGAAATTATTGTAGATAATGATAAGTTAATTGATGCAATACGTGTGTCAAAAAATAGGATTAACTTACATGTTGCAAAAGAGATAACAGGGTGATTATTGTTATAATAAATCATAATAGTATATTAGTTAATAAAAATATAGACATATGAAGACAGATCAGGAAAAATTTTGGAAAGGTGAATTTGGAAATGATTATATTTCAAGAAATAATAATAAAAGGCTTATTGCATCCAGTATATCGCTTTTTTCAAATGCATTAAAATCAACAAGCACGTGTGTTCAATCTGCTATAGAGTTCGGGTGTAATATTGGAATAAATCTTTCGGCTTTACATGAATTATTGCCTGATTCAGATTTGTCAGGAGTAGAAATTAATCCTGATGCGGCATCTATTGCACGTAATAATACAAATGCAGAAATATTTGAAAGTTCAATTTTAGATATTGATATAAATAAGACGTATGACTTGACTTTCACTAAAGGAGTTTTGATTCATATAAACCCAAATCATCTTGTCGATGTTTATAAAAAATTATACAATTATTCAGATAAATATATTTTAGTTGCAGAGTATTATAATCCGTCTCCGGTTTCTATTGATTATAGAGGGCATGAAGAACGTCTATTTAAACGAGATTTTGCCGGTGAATTGATGGATATGTATCAGGACTTAATACTTGTTGACTACGGATTTGTATACCATAAAGATACAACATTTCCTCAAGATGATATAAGTTGGTTTTTGATGAGTAAGCGTTTATCGTGATTCCGTACGGACGTCAAAGTATTTCTGACGATGATATAAAAGCTGTTGTTGATGTATTAAAATCAGATTATCTTACACAAGGTCCTGTAGTACCAGAATTTGAAAAAAGCATCTGCAAATATACAGGTGCATCCTATGCAGTGGCAGTTAATAGCGGAACATCAGCTTTGCATATTGCATGTCTTTCTCTTGGATTGGGAAAGGGTGATTGGCTTTGGACATCTTCAATTAGTTTTGTAGCTTCTGCAAATTGTGGAATATATTGCGGTGCCAGGGTTGATTTCATTGATATAGATCCAATAACATGGAACATCAGTATAGATAAGTTAAAACACAAACTTATTTATGCAAAAACACACAATAAGCTCCCGAAAATTATAGTCGTTGTGCATTTATCTGGCCTTCCATGTGATTTGGCGGAGATATATAAATTATCAAAAGAATATGGTTTTTATGTCATAGAAGATGCTTGTCATGCCATAGGTAGTAGATATAATAATAATAATATTGGTAGTTGTAAATATAGTGATATTACAGTTTTCAGTTTTCATCCGGTGAAGGTCATGACCACTGGAGAAGGTGGCATGGCAACTACCAATATTATTAATTTAGCAAATAAAATGAGAATTTTAAGGACTCATGGAATTACTAGAGACCCAGACCTTATGACACATGATCCAGATGGTGAGTGGTACTACCAACAGATTGATTTGGGTTTTAATTACCGCATGACTGATATCGCGGCTGCATTGGGAATTAGCCAGCTTTTACGTTTAGATAGTAATATTAAGAAGCGTCATGAAATAGTTAGATTTTACAATAAAGCATTATCATCACTTCCATTGATGCTGCCATATTCCGATGTATCCAGGTATTCAAGTTGTCATTTATATATTGTACGTATAAAGAATAAGAAAAAACTATACAGTGAAATATTTGAGTTACTTACAAATTTTGGTATTGGTGTAAATAAGCACTATATACCAATTCATACTCAGCCTTTTTATAAAAATTTTGGCTTTAAGTCTGGAGATTTTCCAGAATCAGAGTCTTATTATAGAGAAGCTATTAGTTTGCCAATTTTTCCTGATTTAACAAAAAAAGAACAAGAATCAGTTATTTCAGCGGTTAGTAAGGCGCTAGAATGAATATAGCCATAATACCGGCAAGAGGGGGGAGTAAGAGAATACCCAAAAAAAATATAAAATATTTTTATGGTAAGCCTATTATTGCATGGTCAATTGAGGCGGCTATAAAATCCAAAATTTTTGATAAAGTGGTGGTTTCAACAGATGATGAGGAAATTGCATGTTTATCCAAAAAATTCGGAGCCGAGATACCATTTATTAGGCCGGATTATATTTCGGATGACATGACTGGTACTAATGCTGTTGTTAGGCACGCTTTAGAGTGGTTTTTAAATAATGGACATACGGTTGATTATGCATGTTGTATATATGCAACATCACCATTTGTGCAGATAGAATATATTTTAAAAGGCTACAAAGAGCTGATAGAGTCAGATAGTTCTTTTGCTTTTTCAGTTGCCAAATATCCTGCCCCTATTCAGAAATCTATGCGTATTGATAATAGTGGCCGTATTGAGGCATTGTGGCCTAAAAACATATCTAAACGTTCGCAAGATCTTGAGAGTTTGTATCATGATGCTGGACAGTTTTATTGGGGGAAACCAGAAGCTTTTATAGATAATTTAGAAATGTTTTCTAAATTATCTATACCAGTCGTTATACCAAAATACCTTGTGCAAGATATAGATGATATTGAAGACTGGAAAAGAGCTGAAGTAATGTTTAAAGCGTTATTATCTATGGGTGAGGTTGATTGAACATAGTAATTAGAGCAGATGCTTCAATTAAGATAGGTGGCGGACATATTATGCGATGTATTTCATTAGCAACTTATCTTAAGAATTATGTCAATAATATTTATTTCATAAGTAGCAATAGCGACAACAACCTTAAAGATTACGTGTTAAATTGTGGATTTGAATTTTATGAAATTCAACATTTTGATGTAGATAGTACAAAAAAATATAATTTTCAAAAAAATGATGCTGACCAATCTATACCAATATTAGAAAAAATAAAAAAAATTGACTGGGTTATAGTTGATCATTATCAATTAGATGTTATATGGGAAACTCGCATACGTCCGTATACTTCAAAAATAATGGTTATTGATGATCTGGCAAATCGTTTCCATGATTGTGATTTATTGCTTGATCAGAATTGGTTCAACAATATGAATAACAGGTATAACAATTTAATGGGTAAGGCTGTATGTTTATTTGGGCCAAAATATGCATTACTTCGTAATGAGTTTCTTAAAGCGCGTAAGTTACAAAAAACTCGTGAGGGAAGTGTAAATAGAATACTTATTTTTTTTGGAAGCGGAGATCCTGAAAATTTTACAGGGAAGTTGTTAAAATTATTATCAATATCAGAGTTTAAGAACATATATGTAGACGTGGTAGTGGGCAGTATGAATCCAAATATAAAAAAAATTTATAAACAAGTTTATTCCAGACAAAACACTTCTTTGCATGTACAAACAAGAAATATGGCCCAAATTATTTCCAAAGTAGATTTGGCATTATGCGCTGGAGGATCCACGACATGGGAAAGAATGTGCCTTGGATTGCCATCAATGGTATGGACACTGGCAGAAAATCAACGTGAATTTACAAAAGATTTAGATTCATCTGGTTTTCTAGTATGGATGGGAGATGCTAGTAATTTTTCTATTTCAAAGTCGAAGTTAAAGTTAAGAAGAATTGTACTTTCTTCTAATAGTAATTCTCTTATGTCCAAGAAGTGCAGGAAATTAGTTGATGGAAATGGGGTTGAGAGAGTGGGTCAAAAGATACTAGAGTTGTCAACATGAACTATAAAATTTGCATATTATCAGATTCTGATTCATGGATAAATTTAAGTATCGTTGATTTAGTTGATTATTGGATAAAGCATGGATTTCAGGTTAAATTAGTTCATAAACAGGAGGATATACTAGCTGGAGATTTTTGTTTTATATTGGGTTGTACACAGATATTGAAAGAAAGTACATTAAAGAAAAATAAACATAATTTAGTAGTGCATGAAAGCAAATTACCCCATGGAAAGGGTTGGTCGCCATTGAGTTGGCAAATCCTTGAAGGTAAAAATATTATAACAATATCTTTATTTGAGGCTGAGATGAGTGTTGATAGCGGAGTTATTTATATACAAGAAGATATGAGGTTTGAAGGCCATGAACTTGTTTATGAATTACGAAAAATCCAATTAACACATACAATTAATTTATGCAAACAATTTGTTAGTAATTATCCGGCAGTTGTGCAAAATCCTATAAAACAAAGAGGCAGGGAAACTTTTTATCCAAAACGCACCCCTGCTGATAGTATTCTAGATATTAATTCTAGTATTCTTAATCAATTTAATTTATTAAGAATTGTTGATAATAAAAAATACCCCGCTTATTTTGAGATTAATGGGTGCCGTTATAAAATTAGAATTGATAAGGTTGAAATTAATATATGAATATTTTGTTTACTGGGGGAGGTGGAGCTGGATCTGAAGCTATTTATCGTTTGCTGAGTACAAAGCATAAACTTTACTTTTCGGATGCGAATGTTAGTAATATTAATCCAATAATACCATCTGAAAACCGTTATTCCATCCCTATGGCAAGTGATAGAAATTTTGTAAGCGATGTTGTTAAGTTATCAACAAAATTGTCAATAGACTTACTTGTGCCAACAGTTGACGAAGAGCTCTACTCACTAAGCCAACTAAATTCGGTTAATGTAATGACCCCGGATACTAAGTATATTTCTATTATGTTGGATAAATTTTCTTGTTCTAAAAAGCTCCTAGAGTTAGGACTTGATGTACCAGAGACAATCCTTATAAAGAATTATAATTCAGATAATTGGACTCATTTTCCTTGTATCGCAAAACCTAGAAAAGGTAGAGGCTCCAGAGATGTATACATTATTCAATCTCAAGATCAAATAGAGGCGTATTTAAAAATAACCGGACTTAAGGGGCATAATGCGGTATTACAAGAAAAGATAATTGGTCAGGAATATACTGTATTAATGTCATCTAATGCAAATGAAGACCTTTGTGCAATCGTACCTGTTAAGGTTGAATGCAAGCGGGGGATTACTATTAATGCTATAACTGAATATAATAATTCCATTATTAAAGCATGCCAAGATATTCACAGTAGGATTCCTACAAAGGGTTGTTATAATATTCAGCTTATTCTTGATGAAAATGGAAGAGTGTTCCCCTTTGAGATAAATCCACGCATTTCTACAACTTTTTGTATGAGTTTGGCGTCAGGGGTAGATCCTATAGATGTTTATACCAATAATCTAAAAACACATGATTTGCTTCCATTTAAAACAGGTGTAAAGTTAAACCGTTATTGGTCTAACATTCTTAAATAGAATTTTATATTTATTTTATTATGTCAAAAGAGTTTTATATAGGAAAAAGTCTAGTAGGTGGAAAAAACCCATGTTTTGTGATAGCAGAAATAGGGTCAAATCATAATAACGATTATGATATGGCATTAAGGTTAATTGATAAAGCCGCTGAAGCTGGGGTAGATGCTGTTAAGTTTCAGACATTTAGGGCTTCTAGCCACTATTCAAAGAATACACCTAATTTTGAATATTTAAAAGACTCCGATACTTATAAGTTAATTGAAAGTTTGGAGATAAATAGAGATTGGCATTTACCTCTTAAAGAGTATTGTGATAGCGTTGGTATTGTGTTTCTTTCGTCTCCATGTGACAGTGATGCCATAGACGAACTAGATCAGATAGGGGTAGCGGCATTTAAGTTGGCATCATTTGATTTGCCTGATATTTCATTGATTAAAAAAATGGCAAAAAAAAGGCGTCCAATTATTTTGTCAACAGGTATGGCAAACTTAATGGATATACAAAGGGCAATAAATATTTCTCATAGTGTCGGCAATGATGAGATTGCTTTATTACAGTGCACTTCTCTATATCCTGCACCAGTTGAATTGAGTAATTTATATGCAATGAAAACTATGAAACAAGCTTTTGGTGTGGTTACGGGATACTCCGACCATACAATGGGAGAGCATGTCTGTATTGCTGCTGCCGCATTAGGAGCATCTATCATAGAAAAGCATTTTACTTTAGATAGAGGCATGAAAGGTCCAGATCATAAGTTTGCAATTGAACCAAAAGAATTAAAAAATATGGTCAGACATATAAGAGATGTTGAGTCATCCATAAGTGATGGTGTGAAGAATGGACCTAGACCTGAAGAAAAAGATATGTTTGAAAAGGGCAGAAGGAGTATGCATGCAGCATGTGACATTAAAAAAGGAGAAAAAATTACCAAAGATATGCTGACTGTAAAGAGACCAGGTTTTGGGTTGCCACCATATCTAGAAAAGCATTTGATTAATAGAGTTGCCAGACGTAAAATTGCCAAAGATGAATGGATTACCTGGGAAATGATTTAGTGAGTTTACCAATACTGGTTACTGGAGCATCAGGATATTTGGGTAGCTGTATAGTCAAACAACTAACATTAAAAAAAACAAGAGTTGTTTCTGTTGCTAGTAAGAGAGTTAAAGAAGGTATAGAAGTTTGTGATTTAACTTCTCAAAGAGAGATTATAAAATTATTACAAAAGGTAAAACCAAAAAGTATTATTCACTGCGCTGCAGCAGTACCTAAAGAATTAAATGGAAGTATAAATGGCTATCAAGACGCTAACGCAGCAGCAGAAAGTCTTAATATGGCGTTAAATTTAGCAGAAATAGCACGTTGCCCAATAGTGTTTGTATCATCTATGGCAATTTACGATAATGGAGAGTCACTAAAAAATCCTGTACAAGAAGAGGATGTGGAGCTAGCTCCTGCCCCTAGTAGTCATTATGCAATTGGAAAGCATACAGCCGAGATAAAAATGGCAGAATTAACTAATTACGGTTTAATTTGTTTAAGACTTCCAGGGCTATTTGGAAAACCTAGAACATCCGGGATTTTATATAATGCAGCCCGTGCTTTTATCTTAGGAAAAGAGTTTAAAATTTTAAACACCCCATTATGGGCAGCAATGCATGTTGATGATGCTGCTAGTGTTTGTATAAAAGCAGCAGAGATGCATGAATTTCCAAAATCTGACATTGTTAATATTGGTTATGACGAGAAGTTTAATATTGTTAACGCTGTAAATATGGTGTCAAAAATTTGCGGTTTTTACTGGAAAGGTGGACTTATTGAGGCACCAAGCTTTCAGATGGATCTTGAAAAAAGTAAAAAATATATATTGTACCAAAATAATACCCTTAAAGATAGATTAATAAGTTTTGTTGAAGATGTTAAGACGGATTTAAATTTTAAAAATGGAAGCTAAATTAGCAGAGATAGTTACTACTGTAGGAGTAGGACTTGTTAAAAAAAAAGAGCTACTTGCTAAAGGTGGGAGGTGGAAAGGGGAGCAGCTAAAAACTGAGGCTGATTTGTTTGCACATAAAATGTTAACAATCCTGTTAAACAAGATAAACAAACTGCCAATTATTAGTGAAGAAGGTATTTTGACAAATTTAAATCCCCGTCCTGACAAATACTGGCTTATTGATCCATTAGATGGCACTAGAAGTTATGTTGATGGATATAAAGGATGGGTAACACAAGTATCGTTGATTGAGTATAGCAAAGTTATTTATGCAGCAATATACGCACCTGAATTAGATTTGTTGTATTTAGCAAATAGAAATCATGGATCATACTTAAATGGTAAGAAATTGAAAGTAAATAATGATATTCCGAATGGCGTTACTTTAATAGATAATTATCCCAACCCAAGAGGCATTGCAAAAAAGATTATGACAGAAGTACCCTGTAATAAATATATTGAAAGCGGAAGCATTTCACTTAAGATATGTAGAATAGCTGATGGAACATCTGACCTTTTTGTAAAAGATGTAATTGTGCGAGACTGGGATGTGGCAGCTCCAATGTTAGTTTTGGAGGAAGCTGGAGGGGTGCTAAAAAAAGGAAATGGATCTGAGTTTTTATTGGATGGTCAATTTGATAAGGTTGGCCTAATTGCATCAAACTCAAAAATTATTAACAATATTGCCAAAGGTATATTAGATTTATAATTACCAATTTTAACGAAAAAATTATATATTGAAATTTTATAAGTAATAAAATCATAAAATTCTTTACTATAAATGGAGTATAGATGTCAAACAAAACTGTATTAATATGTGCAGCCCATGCAGATGATGAGGCTATTGGTTGTTCGGGGACAATAGCAAAGCATGTTGAAAATGGAGACAAGGTTCATGTAGTTTTCATGACAAATGGTGTTGATTCACGTAGTAAATTTTCTTCCGGTGCTATTAACAATCGGCATAAAATATCATTAAAGGTTGCGGATATTTTAGGAATTTCATCTGTACAAAATTTAGACTTCCCTGACAATATGATGGATTCAATTCCGTTATTGCATGTTGTTAGGGTAATTGAAAATTTAATTGATAAATTAAAACCAGAAATAGTTTATACTCACCATTTGGGTGATTTGAATATAGATCATAAAATAACACACAAAGCTGTTTTGACTGCATGCAGACCACAACCTGGGTTTTGTGTTAGAGAGATTTATTCTTTTGAAGTTTTGTCTAGTACAGAATGGCAGACTCCCGGGTATTCATCATTTGAACCAAATTTCTTTATAGATATTAGTAGTTGGATAGAAAAAAAACGTAAAGTTTTATGTATTTATGTCGATGAGATGCACAAACCACCACACAGTAGAAATATTGATAATATAATTCGTTTAAATAGATTAAGAGGGAATTCTGTAGGAGTGGATTATGCCGAAGCATTTTCATTAATTAGAAAGATAAAAATATGATTTATATATTGTTATAAGTATATAAATCCATGATATCTAAAAATAGAAAATAGTGCTAAATTCATTAACTACTTTATTGTGAAAAAAGATAAAAGCTTAAAACATTTTATTATTTTTATAAATTCATATAATGACTTTGACAATATACTACCCTTTATTGATTATGTTTTATTAAATAAAAAAGCAAAAGTCACACTTTATAAAACAAACGATAGTGATTTAAATGGATGTAAAGACCACTTATACTATCTTGAACATGCTTATAATTTAATTCCGTCGTATTATGATGAGAATTTTAGCAAGTATTATAATTTTTCGGTCATCTTATATAGAAAATATAGGAATTTTGCTAGAAGGGCAAAACATAGTTCAATGCTTATTCCAACTTTGTTCATATTGCCATGGTTTAAAACATTTATTTCTTTTTTTACTAAAATACAAGTCACTAAAAATAAGAAAAATCTAACTGCCGATATAATACTTTTTGACTTTGGTAAAGAGCTTGGATTTTATGGATCTAATATTGGTAATTTCCAATCACCAAGAGATAATTCTACTTTACGTTGGACAGTTGATGAATTAAAAGATTTTATTTTTATTAATGAAATTTATAGTACTTTGTATGTAAAAAATCCGGAGTTTGATACACAAGATATTTTGGATTTATTAAAATTAAAACCCAGCCTAATAAAAATAAATCAAGATATTCTACGCAATGAGGGAATGATAAAAAGTCTAAAAAAAGATAAAAGATTTCTAGACTTTTTAAGCTAGTTATAATGTTTAGATATTTTTAATTCTAATATTTATTAATTATGTTGTGGAAAAAAAGACTAAATAAATATGGATTGCCAGATAAGATATTACTGTTGCTCTTATCATTATCGTTATTATCAACATTTGCAGAGCTGGCTGGTTTAGGAATGTTCTTGCCTGTATTTGAAATTTTAAAAGATGGTGATTTTTTAAATGCTGGGCCAAAAGACGGGATTATTGCATATCTTTTTATATTCTTTGACTTCTTGAACATTAAACCCTCTTTGGAGTCTTTGTTGATTTTTACTTTTTTGTTATTTTCAATAAGTAAGTTACTTCTATATTTGGTTGGTTATACAAATGCATTTTATTTAGGAGTGTTAACTAAGACAGCCAGAGATAATTTATTAAAGTCCTACTTAAATTGTGACTCTGCATATTATGATGAGGTTGGTATTGGGAGCTTTATCAATCGATCGACCGTTGAATTACCTTCAGCTATTAGCGGTATTATGGTGCCAATTAAATTTATTGTTTTATCTATAACAGCTTTAGGGTCTTTTGTATTATTATTATTTATCTCATATAAATTAACATTATTAAGTGTTTTTATTGTGATTATTTCATTAGTGTATCCGTACAGATGGGTAAAAGCCACAACAGGGGCTGGTAAAAAGAATTCACGATATAATTCAGTTCTTACGTCTTTTTTATTGGACAGATTGAGGTCTCCAAGACTGGTTAGATTAACAGGAACATCTAACTCTGAAGGTAATGCGTATAGTGAAATTACTGAAAAACAAAGAAAGCTTACTTTGGCGATTCATTTATTGAAAGCTAGAGTTGATCTTATTTTGGAGCCTGCAGTGGTTGGGGCGAGTCTTATGATGCTTTATGTAGCACTCAGTTTACTTAAACTGGAATTCTCAATGATTATGCTTTACTTGATTATCATGATCAGGCTTGTGCCAATAATTAGAGGTTTGGTTAATCAGAAGCAATCCATGAATAGATGTGAGGGCCCAATAGAGTCAATGAATTCTGTATTGCAAGACATGGAAGAAAGTATAAAAACATTTCGGGAATATAGTTCTAATAATTTATCACACAAGATTGTAGAATTGGATAGTATTCAACTAGAAGAAGTATCTTTTACTTATAAGAATAAAATCAAGCCAGCATTGGAGAGTATTAACTTAAGATTCAACAACTCTACATTGAATGCCATTGTTGGGCCGTCTGGAGGTGGTAAGTCCACATTAATTGATATTATTTCAGGGTACAGAAAACAGACAGAAGGTTCTGTTGTTATTAACGGTAAAGACAACAATGCTTCGTTATTAGACGTCTCTTTTGTTCCTCAAGAACCGCAAATATTTGATGGAACTGTAAGGTCACATATTTTATATGGAGAAAGCAGCTATGATGATAGCGTTCTTATTACAGCAGCAAAATTATCTGGCGCTTATGAGTTCATCAATAATTTACCAGATAAGTTTGATACAAAATTAAAAGAGAACGCATCTAATCTTTCAGGCGGACAAAAACAAAGGCTGGATTTAGCCAGAGCCTTGGCTAAAGACTCACAGTTGTTGATTTTAGACGAACCTACTGGTAATTTGGACATGTTATCTGAGCGCAGTTTTATGAAAACAATTGATAATATTAGAAACGAAACAAATAAAATTATTGTCATAATTGCCCATCGTTTAAATACTATTAAAAACGCTGATCAAATTATAGTTTTAGAGGACGGCGTGATTACTGGAATTGGCGAGCACTCAGAGTTGCTTGTTGAAAATTTATGGTACAAAGATAGCATTAGTGAAAGAGACTTACAGTAATGAGAGAAAATAAGGAAAAGTGTGAAATTTGTAACTCTAATAGTTGGAATGAGGTTTATCGTGGCCAAATTAATGGTGGTGCATGAGGAAAATGTCTTAATAGCAGCAACACTAATAGAAGAAATACTTAAAGAGTTAAATATAAAACATCTTTTCTATAAGATTTATGGATCTCCTACAACTAAAAAAAGACGCTATAAATTTAGAGTTAAGAGTTTAAATATTAGATCAGACAGAGCTATAATGTTCGGTTATTCCAATAGTGGTTACATGGCAGAAAGACATAATAATGTGATGTTTTTCTTAAGACGAACTGAGCTAAATAAAGATTTACAAAGTATATGTTAAGACGGAACATTTAAGGATTTTATTAATGAATAGACTAGAATTGATTGCAAAGACACGGAAAAAACTAAGTAGCGGTGATTATAGTATTGGCAGCTGGATGCAGATTTCATATTTTATCAGTAAGGTGCTAAAGATTTTGGCTAGAGGCGATCAAGCATATATTGTAGCGCTAATATTGCGTTTTTCTATTAAAGAAAACAACGGAAAGCGTAAGGATTCTTGTTTTTTTTTAAAGAGAAGTAACAAACCAACAATTCTTGCACTTGATTCCAAAAGATACAGGGGCGACTTAAATGCGTTAAAAGAGACTGGAGAGTTTAGAATTCTTTATATATCTCAAGGTTGGTACGGATCTATTATGCAAGCGTTCTATGATGATAGCGATACAATTGTTGAAATAATTACAGCAAAAAAAGGTAGCAAAATCCATCATAGGCATATTCAGTCACTTAAGTTTATAGAAAAAGTTTTGAAATACTTATTTTTAATGGTTAATGTTGATTGCATTACAACAGTAAATTATCGATATAGAGATGACTATGATTGGGTAATTTCTTTTATTAAGAGGGGTATCCCCTATGTGTTGTTGTATAGGGAGGGAATGTTGGATCCACATGGAAGGGGATATTTTGATACTGTATACAGAACGCGAAAATTTGGGAAGTTTCCAGGACAGTTGATAATTGTGACAAACAATATTATGAAAGAAGCATTTCTTGAATCTGGGTATTGTAATGAATCTCAAATAGTTGTTGGCGGTTCTCTCAGAATGGATAATTTGTTAAGTCGAATAAATAAGCAATACAATAGACCTGTTTCTTTAAATCCCCCTAGAAGGAAGAGGTTTGTGATATTTTATTTCCCATACAGTGTTAGTTGGTTTGGAAAAAAAGGTAATCATGAGGAATCTGATTATGATTACAATTACGCATTTAAAGTATGGAAAGGAAGAAAATTACTTTTTAAGGATCTTCATGAGGCTATTTTGACACTTGCACATATCATGCCAGAGGTTGATTTTATTATCAAACCAAAACCTGAGATGATGCAAGGCGGATCATGGAAGTACTACGAAGAAGTTATTAATAACAGTGAGTTCAATGTTAACAAAATGAATAATTACATAATAGATTCCCAAATTGATGTTAGTGATTTAATAATCAATAGTGATGTAGTTTGTGCATTTCAATCATCTGTTGTAGTTGAGTCAGCAATAGCTGGGAAAAATATTATATTACCTTTGTTTAACAATTATTGTGAGACTGAGTTATTTAAGAATGATTTTCTATGGTCAAAAGAATTATCTAATTTCGATTTCGCGGAAACAAAAGATGATTTTATCGAGCTTGTTAAAAAATATTTAAAGAATCAAACAATTATTTCTGATGAAATAATGGACAAAAGAAAAATTATTTTTGAAAAGTTTTTTAACAGCTTAAACCCTGTTGCAAAAGAAATATATTCTAATTCAATTAAACAAGTAATAATGCAGGCGCGTAATATGCGCATGTACTAGTCTAGTATGAGCAAGTGTGAAAAGAAAATAGTAGATTATATTTCTACTGAGAAAGGAATTTTAACAGAAGATGTAGAAGTTAATAAAAGTGTCTTTGAGTGTGGTTATATAGATTCATTAGGTTTTTATAAATTTTGCATAATGCTTGAAAGTGAGTTTAATGTAATTATTGATGTTGATGACATCATTGATAGTGAGATTCTTAGCATTGAGGAACTATGTCGAATTATTAATAAAAAGGCAATATAACTTTCATAATGGAGATTTTATTTGGACATATAAATGATACGGATTCCATAATGTCTTTCTTGGGAAAGTATTGGAAGAAGGGTCATATAATGTCAACAAATAAGGAATTATTCTTGTATGAGTTTGCTGAAGGAGAAATGCTTAACATTGCATTCTCAAGAACTTTAAGTGGAGAAGTTACAGGTATTTTTGGATTTAAAAAATATAGCAAAGATGATTTTCCGGATATTGCAGGAGCTATTTGGGTAGTCAATAAAGCAATTAATTCACCCATGTTAGGACTCAAGTTAAGAAACTTTGTTATTAAGAACGTCCCTCATCGTCATTTTGCTGCACCTGGTGCAACAGTTAGCACTCGCAATATATATGAGTACCTCAATATGGATTGGGTGCGTATGGATCAATATTTTATATTAAACCCAGAAATAGACGATTATAAAATCGCCAGGGTCCCAAGTAAATATAATAAATCTTTTAATTTAAACAATACATTTGGAGAAGGGAATATAAAAATGTATTTAACATGTGAGTCAGAAGTTGTTAAAAACTTTCCCTTTGAAGAAAATAGAAAAATATTTCCTTATAAAGATTACGCATATATTAAAAAGCGTTTTTTTTCCCATCCTGTATATAAGTATGATGTTTACGTGGTGGAGTCTGATGCTTATGGCATTTCTAATATAATTATTTGCAGAGTAGTTTCAAATGGGAAAGGATTTGCATACAGAATTGTTGATTTCTATGGAAATGAGGAATTACTAAAATATATTACACAACAACTATATAAAATTATGATCTCAAATCAATATGAATACATTGATTTTCTATGTTCTGGGCTTGATAAACTAAAAATCAAGGAATCTGGGTTTTGTAATTTAGATTTCAATCAGAAGCATTTAATTGTACCGAATTATTTTGAACCATTTATTAGAAAAAATATAGCAATATACAGTGTTCATGACAAAGTTAATAACTTTAGGTTCATTCAATGTAAAGCTGATGGTGACCAAGATAGACCAAATTTACTACAAACTAACTAGATGGCTATTATTCAATATTTTCTTTCTAACTTGCGAAAGAATCCAAATCATACGGCTTTGATTCTAAATGATAGGGATTATAGTTATTCCAAGATATCAGAATTTACGGAGACACTCTGTGCAAAATTTATAAGTGAGGGTATAAAGTGCGGTTCCCATGTTGCCGTTGTATTAGATAATTCATTAGAATTTGTAGTTACATTATTGGCTATTGCAGATATTGGTGCAGTTTGCGTTCCAATTAACCCTGAATTAAGTCTTGATCAGATACAAAAAGTAATAGCAGAGTCTGATTCAGAATATTTAGTAAGTAATTCTGTATGTTCGGGTAAATATACTGATAGTCAAATAGAGGCAATCTTTGAGAGAAAAAAATTTATATTTTTTGATAAGGATTTTGAAATATATATTAATGATATTAAACAGTTAAGTACTGACTATAGAGGGTATGTCCTTGGTAAAAATCATAATCAAGAGGAACTTGAATATATCTTAACTGCTACTTCTGGATCAACAGGAGAGCCAAAGATGATTGTTTTGACACAGGGTAATAAAATTAAACGAATGATTCAGGGGTGTAGAGATTTATATAACCTTGATATGGATGATGTAATTATTACAGCATCACCAATGTATCATTCTTTAGGGCTTAGACTTTCTTTGTTGCCTTTAATAATAGGTTGCACATCCGTAATTTTGAAAAAATTCGTCGCAAAGCAGTGGTTAGAAACGATAGAAAAATATAGGGTTACGTTTACTATCGCAGTTTCTGTACACTTGACCCAAGCATATAATTTAATTAGAGAAAGAAAATATAATTTAGATTCTTTACGTGTTATTGTTTCTTCTTCATCACCGATTAACTTTGATATAAGGGAGTCCCTTGTTGACTTATTACAGTGTAAATTATATGAATGCTATGGAGCTTCTGAGGTAGGGATTGCAACAAATATTTTGATTAATCATGATTGTCCAAAAAGTAGTGTTGGCAAGGCCCTAGAATATGTTGATTTACGAATTATTGACAGTGATAGAAATGAAGTGGATCCCGGCACTATAGGCCAGATTATTTGCAAATCAGCAACTTGTTTTAAGGGTTATTACAAAAGTCCCAGTCTAACAAAACAGAGTATACTCAGTAATTATTTTTATACAGGTGACCTTGGATTTATAGATGGTGATGGATATTTATATTTAGTTGGGAGATTAAAAGATGTCATCATTGTAGGGGGAGCAAATGTCTATGCTATAGATATTGAAAAGGTTATTAATAATTTTGACTCTGTAGAAGAGTGTGCAGTGGTTGGTATAAAAGACAGTTATTTTGGCGAAGTTCCTGCGGTTGCTATAGTGCCGAGAGGAAAGGGGTTTAATTTACTTGATATTAAGGTCAGATGCTCTAAAGAATTGGCTAGTTATCAACAGCCAAGGGCGTTTAACATAGTTGACAAGTTACCAAAAAATGCAATGGGAAAAACAATGAAGCATATTTTAAAAAAGGATTTTTCGGATTACGATTCATCATCGCCTCTTCTTTATGCGCTGCTTAGCAAATGAACAAATCTGGTGAAAAGAAAGTTGTAATTTATGGAGTGGGCAATTATGCTGAAATATTCTATGAAGTTATTAAGAATGCTGGATATGACGTAGTTTTCTTTTTGGATCAGTTCTCAAAAAAGCAGATAGATGGATTGCCAACCCATAACATAGATAGTGTTACTGAAACTTCTTTTGATGTTTTTGTTTCGGTTAGTTCACCTAGAAAACATCCAGTTATTTATGAGCAGTTATTTAGGGCAGGATTTTCTAAAATTTATAATTTTATAGAAACTCTAAAGATGTTCCCAGACATTGTAGAAAAAAGTCTTTTAAAACAAGAGAAAACATACCCAATGTGGTATAGAAGTAAAAGCATTTCTTTGCCATCTGATGAAGTTTTTTCTGAGTTAAGTAGTTTCTTCTCTGACAAGAAAAGCAAAGAAATTCTTGAAAACATTAAAAGTTTTAGAAAAAATTCTATTATGGATAATTATATTTATGCTGACTATGGTAATACTCAATACTTTCCCGAAGATATTGATTTATTTGAAAATATAGATGCCTTGAGATTCGTAGATTGCGGGTCATATAATGGCGATACAATGTCAGATGCTGTTTTATTTTTTTCAAAAAAAAGTAAAAATATTGATTCAATTATTGCTTTTGAACCAGACCCCTCTAATCAAAGAAAAATATTGAATAAAGTTAATCAATTTAAAGAAAAAATTAGTATCACTATTTTTCCATGTGCAGTATATTCAGAGAATAAAATAATTGCTTTTGATGATTCTAATGGTATGACTGGGTCTATTCGTGAACTTGCTATTGAAAACAAAAAGACAATATCGATTAATGTTATGTCCGTATCTATCGATAGTACAATTTTTGGAACATCTCCAAATTATATTAAATTAGATATTGAGGGAGCAGAAAAAGAAGCGCTTATTGGTGCAAGAAAGACAATACAGAATTTTAAGCCAATTTTAGCTATTTCCCTTTATCATAGACCAGAACACTTGTGGGAGATTCCTTTTTTAGTAAAAAAAATCTATGGTGGTAAGTGCAAGATGTATTTAAGGCATTATGGCGAGATGGGGTTAGAGACAGTTTTGTATTGTGTGAGTGATAGCAAATGAAAAGAAAATTAAAATTAGGGTTTATTGGTGGAGGAGTTGGGTCTATTGCTGGTTACCCACATTTTATTGCAAGTCAAATGGATCAAAGGTTTAAGGTTGTGGCTGGAGTCTTTAGTCATAACAAAGAAAGAAATCAGGAAACTGCCTCAAAATTCAAAGTCAAATGTTACAATTCAACAGAGAAAATGTTACAAAATGAACAACTTGATGTTGTGGCTGTATTAACTCCAACCCCTCGACATTTTGAAGATATTAAAATGCTATTAAAAAGGGATATCCCAATCATTTGTGAAAAGCCATTGGTATCATCATATAAAGACGCTATTGAAGTGCAAAATCTTTCTAAAAATAAATTTCTAACTGTAACTTACAATTATAGTGGTTATCCTATGATTAGAGAGTTAAAGGATGTTATTGAAAGTGGTAGGCTTGGTAAGATTATAAGTATCGATCTTAAAATGCCTCAAGAGTCATTTTTAAGACCACCAAAAAGCCATCTTTATCCACAGCAGTGGCGTTTAAAAGATGGTGATATTCCAATGATTGCGTTAGATTTAGGAGTGCACTTACAGCACTTGGCGTTTTTCTTACTAGGGAAGAGACCAACTCAAATTCTTTCTACAATGAATAACTTTTCAAAATATGATGTTGTTGATGATATGAGCCTTTTATTAAAATACCAAAACAATATGATAGGAAAGATATGGATTAGTAAAGTTGCATTAGGTGAGAGGAATGGCTTATCTGTTAGTGTGTACGGTACAAATGGTAGTGCAACATGGATTCAAGAGAATAGTGAAACCTTAAATCTTGCGTTCCAAAATGGAGATAAGTTGATACTCGATAGAGGGGGTGATTGCGCTATTGCATCTCAAAAAAGATACAATAGAATGACTCCAGGACATCCTTCTGGTTTTATTGAGGCATTTGCAAATTTATATTTTGATATTGGTGATTGTTTGGACGAATGGAAATCGTGTAGAAGGTTCGATAATCCTTATTTGCATGGGATTAGTCATTCAGTTGATGGATTATCTATGTTTTATAAAGCTAGAATTTCACATAAGACCAATCAATGGGTAGATTTATAATACCGACATTATTGTTTTTGTGATTAAAATTACTACTAAAAAGAAAGGTGGAAGGTTGCTAATACTTACCTATCATTATGTACGTGAGACTGGTGGGCAGTTTCCGGGTATACATCCAACTTCTGAAAATGAGTTGTCTAGCCAACTAGATAAGTTAAAAAATAAATACCATAAGGCAACTCTCGGTGAGGCCTCTGATTTTATTTTAGGAAAAAAACCTCTAGAAAGGGATTCATTTTTAATAACATTTGATGATGGTTTATTGGATCATTATGAATTTGCCCAAAAAGTATTAACTAAACACAATATTAAGGCAGTTTTTTTTATACCGACAAAACCTTTAATTGAGTCAATGTCTCCTGCAGTACATAAAATTCATTGGTTACGTGCAAATATTCAGCCCGATAAGTTTGAGGTACTATTAAATAGATTTCTTCCAGATAGATGGTCAAATATGGAGCTTAGCGAGCAAGATAAGGCAAGATCTAAAGCAATGCATATACATGATAATCAAAAAACTCAAGAATTAAAATTCTTTCTTAATTTTGTTGTACCGTATGATGTAATTGATAAAGTTTTATCAAGAATGATTAATGAACTTGGGATGACTGAAAGTAGGTTCTGCCAAGCAACATTTATGAATAAAAAACAAATACAAGCATTGGCTTCGGATGGGCATTTGATTGGGATGCATGGTCATACTCACGTACCGTTTTCTTCGTTTAAAAATAGTCAACTAGAGGAGGATGTGTCGATTAATCAAGCATGTCTTAGTGAATTTCTTGGAGAAATTCCTAGGTGGTTGAGTTACCCATATGGTCGTGATGATGCAATTCCAAAAGATCCTAGTTCTTTGTGCAGGCTTTACAATATAGATGCTGCATTTACATTAATAAGTGGGATGAACTATTTTGGGGATGAGGCATCAATGTTGAAAAGAATTACTCCAAATGAGCTTTCTAGATTTATTTAGTTTATATTTTCTAGCATTATTGTTTTAACTCTATACAAATAATAAAGATGCCAATATTAAGAAAGTTGTTTGGACAGTTGAATAATCAGAGATTATGAAAAATATAATTTGGCATCATGCTACTGTTACACGTAAACAGCGTAACACACAAAATAAACATGAGTCTATTGTAATCTGGTTTACAGGTTTGTCTGGGTCAGGTAAATCTACATTGGCTCATGCGGTAGAAGATAGGCTATATAAAATTGGCTGCAGAACAATAGTTTTAGATGGTGATGTAATCCTCCCAAAAATTAACACTCAGTAAAAGTAGAATTTTCTTATAATAAAAACATAAGGAGATTCAAATGAAGACAACACGTAAATCAGATTCACAAATCATGCACTCTTTTTAGT
>Ga0209776_1000419_pt1 | contig 29696 bp, 31 predicted proteins | sample SaaInlLV_10m_DNA_3_FD_184670 | JGI IMG/M metagenome (GOLD analysis project Ga0209776, IMG submission 184670) | Marine microbial communities from expanding oxygen minimum zones in the Saanich Inlet - Saanich Inlet SI073_LV_165m_DNA (SPAdes) (version 2) | ecosystem: Environmental > Aquatic >...
CTTCTTGTGCAACAACTGCAAATCCTTTTCCATGTTCACCTGCTGTAGCAGCTTCAACTGCTGCATTTAATGAAAGAATATTTGTTTGGAATGCAATCTGATCAATTTGTTGAATTGCATTTGATATTTTATTTTGTGATTCAGATACATTTTCAATAATTTCATTCATTTTAGTTACATCTTTAGAACCTGTATTTGCTAATCTTTTCATTTCATGTGCATTTTTTGCAACTTGTGAAGCTTTCTCTTTTGATTGAGCAATATTTCCAGAAATTTCCTCTACTGAAGCTGAAACTTCTTCTAATGAAGCTGCTTGTTCATTTGATGCACTTGCTAATTCAGTCATATTTGATTCTAATTGATTTGCATTATTATTTAATTCTAAACTAATGTTTTGACTTGACACTAACATTTCAGTAACTAAATTACCTAAATTATTAATTGCATCTTTCATTTTACCTTTCTTACAATTTACTTTAGAAGTAAAGTCTAGATTTCCATAAGAACCAATAGTTTTTTCTAATTCAATTAAATCACTAGCAACATTAGATTCTAAAGATTCTAACATTTTATTTAAACTATCTCTTAAATCATTTAATGATTCAGTATTCGTTTGGGCTTCAACTCTACTTTCCAATGAACCATTATTTACTTCATTTACAACTTCTTGTACTTCTTTTATCATATTTCTTTCTAAATCTATTTTTATTGAAATATTTTGTACATTTTCATTTATCATTCCTGCTATTTTACCAAATTCATCAGTTTTTTTATCATTTAATTTTTCTATATTCATTGTTTTCCCATTTAAGAATCCAAAGAATGATTTAAGACCTGTTCCTAAGTTTTCTATTTCTTTTATTAATTGTTGCCCGAATACAAATATTGTTCCAATTATTAAAACAATTACTAAAAATGAAACAATATTTATAATATCTACTATATTAGTAGTTTTTTTATTTTCTTTTTGTATTTGTCTTTCTTTTTCTTTTAATCCTTTTTTATATTCTTCTAAACCTACAATAATATGTTTTAGATTTTTTGGTACACCATTAATCATTTTATTTTCTATTTCTTGATTTGCATCTATATAATCTCTTGTTTCTGATTTTAAACTTGATAAGTCACCATATTTAATATCTGTAACCATACCTTTTAATTTTTTAAATTCTTTTTTTGCTTCTTCCCATTTGTATTGATTATGTAGTTTTTTTGCATTTGTTGCAACTTCATACATTTTTTTATATGCATTTGTTGCATTATCTAATAATTTTTTCATATTATCATTGTAATTTTGGTAATATTTATTTGCTTTTTCTTCAGTTATAAACTCATTCCATTTTGATTGTTTATAATTTGTTCTAAATTTTAATAAATCTTTTCCTTTTTTTGCATATTTAGCAATTTTCTTTTCAGAATATTTTTTATTTATCTTCTTTTCAAATACAACCTCCCATACTACTAATGCTAATTCTTGTTGAAGTATTTCCTCTCTCATTAATGGGTTAAAGAAATTATAATTTTCTCTATATAATTTTGCTGTCCCATGTATTTCTTTATGTTCTGTTTCCATTTTAATTAATTTTGCTTTACTTTCTTTTGATAATTTTTTAAACTCTTCAGTTTTCTTAAAAGGAAAATACCACTTCCCTAAAATACAATTATTATGTTTAGATTTACTATTAAATGTTTCATTTTTTACAATTGAACTTGCTAATGCACCAGCATACTTTTGGTGTCCTGCAATAATTTTCTCTACATGGATTATATTATCTTTTATTTTTGTTGTTTTATCATTTCCTTCTTTTATTTTACTTATATTTATATTAGATACTACCAACATACCCATTACTACTATACTTAAAACACTTATACCTATTTTTATTTTTGATTTTATAGTCATAATTTTCCTTTTTTTCTTTAATTACTTCAATTATAATAAAAAATTATTTTTTTTTTTATTATTTATCAAAAACACCACTATTTAAGTTTATCTAATTATTATTATTAATTATATTAATAATACTCTTCTTTTGATTTTAAAAATAAAAATGAATAATTACCATTTATTAGTGGTTTAATGAGTTATTGTTTTATTATATAATCTATTGTATTTATCTATAATTGGTATGGAAATTATTGATAATCTTGAATTTATTATATTATTATTTCTTTTAAATCTTATATTTAATTCTTTTATAATCCTTCCTTTTCTAATTTCACCAGTAGAAGATATATTTATACTTGCTATTTCTCCTTGTGGTTTAAATGCTTCTTCTACATTTTGATTATTTATTTGTATTGTTGTTAATATATCTTTATTATTGAAATAATTATTAAATATTTTATTTTCATTCTATTTCTTGATTTCTAAAATCTAATAAATTATATTCATATTCATTGTTTTTATACAATTCTACTCTTTCAAGTCCTTCCTCATCCTCTATACCTATTATATTATCTATAATGAAAATTATCCCCATTATTACATAGTTAATTGGTTCTTCCATTGTTTTAGAATCTTTTAAAATATGATTAATTATAGTTGTCTTATAATTATTCCAAATACTTGGTCCAACAATAGTTAATAATTCTATTCCTGTTTTTGAATCTAAAATAATATAAACATTATCTTCATAATTATCTAGGTATTCATTCCAATTATCTAATAATTCTAATTTTTTAAGATTTTTCATTGTTTCTCTTTTTTTATTATTATTATAATAATTTTTTTGTTTTTTCATAACAATACATCTAAATAAGAAATTATCATTTTTAACTTTTAAAAAAAATAAATTAAGATTAATTTAAGATTATTTAATTATCATATACTCTATACTAATTTAATTAAGGATTTTTAATATGGGAATGTTCGATACTTTTATACTTAACAAAAAAATAAAATGTAGTAAATGTAGTAAAAAATATGATTTTGTACAAAATAAATCTTTTCAATCTACTCTGGAAAAATTTGAAGTTGGTGATATTGTTGATAGAAACTTCCATGGGGTATTTTCTGAAACTATTTTTTGTGATTCTTGTAAAATAGAAACAGAAACTTTTTTAATTGTAAATAAAGGTATTTATTTAGGTAATAAAAAAAGAAAAAATAAAGCATTAAAAAAACTTAATTCTTTTGGGTTACTTGATCTTTATGATTTATATTTTACAAAATCAATTGAAGCTAAAAGATTAGCAGAAAAAAACTTTTCTACTTCTAATTATATTTCTAAATACATTAATTTTTTAAATTCTTCTGAAGATGAGAAAAATGATTTTCTTCAAAGTTTTTGGTTTTCTGATTTTCATGGAAAAAATAATGAAGAAATTTTAAATTTCATTATCACTAAATTAAAATAAATATTTTAATTGTTTTTTTCTTTAAAATCTAAAGAACTATCTAATATTTTCTTATATAGTTCTTTTACTTTTTTTATTTCTTGATTTCTATATTCATTCAACTCTGGGTTATCATATTTTTTAAATTCTTTTAAACTTCTTATTTCTTCTTCTAAAATCTTCATTTCATTTTTTTCATTTTTTTTATTAATATCCATTTTATTTATTTCTTTTAGTAAATCTTCTTTATTCATTTTTAGATTTAAAAGTTCTGGACTATCTATTCTATTCCTTACATTTTTATATCCTTCCTTTGCTGCACCAAACATTCCATTTGTATTTATTTGTATATTATACACACCTTCTTTTGGTGAAGAAACAGATATATAATCCTTATGTTTCACACCTCCCATATATACTAAAAATAGAAATATAAATATACTGATTTTTATCATTTTTTTATTATTAATGGTAAATTTATTTTTTCTATTACTTCTGTAGGATATGTATTTATTATTTCCTTACCTGTTTCTTCATTTAAAAAAGTAACCTCTACTTCTGTTTTACTTATTTTCTTCAAATTACTTCCTTTTTCTATTTCTATTCCTTTTTCTATTTTCATTTTTTTTTGTTGTTCTTCAGATAATTCATTAGAATTAAAATCATAATCTATTTTATAATTTTTACCTTTTTTTATTTTACTTGAATTAATTATTTTTACTTCTTCTTTTTTTTCAAAATAATCATGTTCCAAGTATTTATACTTTTTTAGTGTAATCTTTTCTTCTTCTATTTTTGATGGAAAATCTAATTTTATTAAATAATAATAACTATTTTTATCTGAAGGTAAATCTTTTTCATTTACACGTATTAAACTATTATGTGGTAATTTTGCTATTTTATCTTGTATAGTCTTATTCCTAAAAGTTTGACAATGAAATATACCATTTCTTATTATAAATTGTTTCCCATTTAATTCTTCAGGTAATTCTTTTTTTTCTATTTCTTTGGTTTCTTGTTTTTTAAACATTTTTATTCCTTTTTTTTTGTAAAAATTTTATCTTTATAGGTTCTATTATATATTCCATTATAGGGGTTTTTACCCATAATTACCTTTTATTTTTTTTATTTTTTTACTAAAATTAATAGATTAATAAAAAAAAGTTGTTTTTATTAAAAAACTATTAATTGTTTTAATCTATTTTTAAGGTTCTAACTGCTATAATATTATTAATAAAACAAAAAAGGTAAAAATAATGAACATTACACTAGAACAATATGACATTGAAAAAATGTATTTAAAAACAAAAACAGTTGAAAAAAAAGAAGTTTCATTGGATAAAAAAAAGACATTATCTGATATTAAAATACCACACCCAACATATTCTGCACTTTAAGAAAGGTTAATATTGAACAAAATATATTTAGACCTAAGTTCACTTTCAATTATAGATACTGATATACAAAATATAGAAGAAATTATTTCTGATGAACTCTTTGTTGATAAATTACAAATTATTATCTCTTTTGATACTTTTGATACATTAATTGAAGAAGAACCCACTTTAGACTCTATCATTGTTATAGAAGCATTAAATAAAACTAATATTGAAATAATCAATAGAACAATTCCTTCTAATAGTAAAGAAATCTCAATATATAAACTTGATGGGTTATCTTTACTTCACAGTACTCTAAAAAATATTTTAGAAACTGAATAATATAAGTTTTAATTAACTTATATTATTCTTATTTACTTCTTCCTTAAGTTTATTTCTTTTTAGATATTTAGACATATATCTTTTAAAAAAATTATATTTTATTTTCATTCTTATTTTTGAATTATTTTTTTGAATTATTAATGAAAATTCACTTTTAAACTCTTTACTTTTTAACATTTCATTATATGCTGTAAAAGGTATTAAAAACACTTCCTCTGTTTTTTCTTCTTGATTATATAATGATATATGAAATAATACTTTTTCATTATCTATTTGCATTTGTTCTGCTATATTATTTTGTTTTTGTATTTGTTTATCAAAGAATCCTTCATTCCCTTCTTTATTTAAATATTCTTCTATTATTTCTTTTGATACTAAAGTTTCATTATACTTTCTTGTACCTTTTTGTTCTAATTCACTTTTATATTTATCTTCAATATTTACAGGTAAAGTAATATTAGGATTTTCTTTTGTTCTATTTAATGATTTACACTCATAAAGGTTTATTATTTCTTTTGTTTCTTTATTTATTTCTGATATATCTATTGTTGCAACTCTTGCTTTTTTTAAATATTTATCTAATAATTTTTTTTGATTTTGTATTCTCTTTGATGTTTTTTTATAACCTTTATTTATTATATCAAACTTAACTGATTTAGGTAAATCTTCAAATAATATTTCCATTTTTTCTTCTTGATTACCCTTTTTTATTATTTTTATCCCTTTTGGTTTTTTTATTTCTTCCTCTAGATTACCTTTTTTTATTATTTTTAACCCTTTTGGTTTTTTTATTTGTTGTTGTACCTTTTCTTCTTCTTGGTGTTTTATTATTGTTTTGTTGTTATATTCTTTTATTTCCTCAATTCCTAACTTTATTATTTCTTTTTCATTTTGATCTTTCTTTAATTTTGCTTCTCTAACCAATCTTAAATAATTTTTGTTTTTACTTGTCCCTTTACTTAATGTTTTTACATATTTTTCTTGATTACCTTTTATATATTTTTCATTGTTGAAAAAATATTTTGATATTTCCTCATCTCTTTTTTGATTTTTTTCATCTACTTTTCCTATATATTGTATTATTTCTTCTTTATATCCTTCTTCACCAAATAATAAAAACAGATCTTTAACATTTTGTTTTTTCGTTTCTATTTTTGATTGTATCTCTTTTTTTATTATTTCTTCTTTTTTTGAAGAATTTTGTATTTCTTCTTCCAACTTAGTTTTCAATTCATTATCTTCTTCTGTTAAATTAGATTTAGTCAATAATAAATCTAATTTTATTTTTAATTTTTTTTGTATTTGTTTATATTCTTTTATTTGATTGTTCAACACTATTTCTTGTTCTTGACATTGTATCTCAATCAATGCCTTAATATGCATAAAATAATTCCACTTTTCCATTGAAATTGATTCAACTTTATTATTTCTATCTTTTTTTATTTGATTTACAGTTATTTCTTCTGCTATCCAACCAAAAACATATCCTCCAACTTCTTGAAGTGGTTGTTTTTCTTTTAATATCTTTTCCCACATATTATATGACTCTGGTATAGAATTTCCATTATAATTCCTTAATACCTTTGATGTTTGTGTTATTGTTTCTGTACAACCTATTAAACTATCAATAGATTCATAAATTTCATTAATTCTTAAATCTAATAATGTTCTTTGTTTTAATTTAATTGATTTTTGTAGTATTGATTTTGATTTTATTTTGCTTTGTAATAATCTTGTTTTTTTTGTTGTTTCTTCTGTTATTTCTTCTTTATCTATATGTTTTAAAGCTTCAAGTTCTTGCTTTTGTTCTTCTATTCTTTGTTCTTTTTTTTCTATATTTTCTTGTAAATATTCTAATACCTTTTTAAATGTTCTTTTCACTTCTTCTAATTCTTCTTCCTTTATATCTAATACATGAAATCTTGTTTTTCTTTTTTCATTTGGATTTAAACTTTCTCTTATTTTTTCTATTCCTACATTTAACATATGTTTTCTAAACTGATTAATTATATTTTCTTTCACAACACTAAATTGTTTGAAAATACTTTCTAATTCTTCATCTTCTTTTGTTATTGAATTTGGTTTTATTCCAACTTTAAAGTCAAGGTCCAATGTTGTTGATTCTATTGGATTTTCATTAGTTTTAATATCTTCAAATCGTTCTTTTTCAAATTGTTTAAAATGTTTTTCTTGTTCTTCTTTTGAAAGATTTTTAAAACTATTATATGACATTTTATTATTTATATAACTTATAAACTTTTCTTGAGCTATTATTATAAATTTATTATGTTTTGCTGAGACTTTTAAATCCATCTTATATCCTTTTATTAATTATATATAAAAAATTATCTTTTTTTTTTAGGATTCAATTTTTTTTTACCTTTTATATATATTATATATATAGTTTTTCCTTCATTTAATTTTCCTTTAATCTTTTTGTTGTATAATTTTAAACAATGGTATAACTTATGTCTTATAAGTTATACCATTGCCATTATCAAAGGATATATAATATGAATAGAAACATTGTAGGTAGACACATCAACTTAAATGATGAACTAAAAGATTTTATAAATAAAACTATTGATGGGTTTGATAAATATAATTTAGATATAATTTCTGTTAATTCTATCATTACACAAGAAGAAAAAAAAAGTAAACCATTTATTGCTTTTGAATTTGTTTTAAACATTTCTAATATTGATACTATTGTCGTTAAACAAAAAGGCAAAGAACTACATTCTGCAATAGATATTGCTGCTGATAGAGTTTCTAAAATCTTAAGACGACATTCTGACAAAATCAAATCACATTCAAATGTAAAGTTAAGTGAAGTATTTGAATCTGAAATACAAGATTCTTTATCACTTGAAATGGAAAAACTTGAGAATGAAATAGTTCCAATGAGATTAAATTCTTATAAACCTATTGATATTCAAGATGCACTTGATACTTTAAAAACTTCAAAAGAACATTTTATTGTATTTTATGATAAAGATAACAACTTTAGAACAATGTATAAAATGGAAAATGGACAATTTGGTCTATACTAATTATTAATTCTATTTAAAGGAAGAAGTTTTTCTTCTTCTTTTAATGTATTTTTTTATTATTTTAATTAGATGCAGATGAATTAACAGCAAAAAATATTGCTTGCTTCATACTTTTAGGCAATTGTTTATATTTATATTTTGGGTTACAATTTTTTAGTGTTAATTCTTTCCAACCGCCTAACCAAGTACCTTTATATCTTATCCAAGTTTCTTTTGTTATTGAGTCCCACTTTACTTCTATCTTTCTTTTTTTACTATTTCTAATTATCAATTTTTTTGTAAATTGACACCTATAATACTTTTTTTTTAATATACTTAACATTTTATTCCTTCTTTTTTGATTATATTAAAAAAGAATACTCTAAAACTCCTTAAAAAATGCTTAATAATTAACTTTATTTCTTTCCTCTTTTTTGTATAATATTTATATTTTTTTTAGGAGTTTAAATGTTAAATATAATAAATGATATATTAATAATAAGTACTGGTGGTACTTTTAATAAAAGATATAATGAATTAACTGGTGAATTAGATATTTTTAACTCTATTGATTCTTTAAATAAGTTTTTTGAAAAATCTTTTAAATCTACTTTTTCTATTAAAACTATTATAGATAAAGATTCTTTATTTATAAACAATTATGATAGGTCTGAAATAGTTGAATTGATTAAAAAATCAAATAATTTTAATAAAATTATAATTATTCATGGTACTGATACTATGGATGAAACTGCTTCTTTTCTTAACCAACATATAAATGATAAAAAAATTGTTTTAACTGGTTCCATGTGTCCTTTTAGTATTTCTGAAAGTGAATCAATTTCTAATATTTCTATGGCAATTGGTTTTTTAAATAACTCTTCTCTTAAAAATGATATTTATATTTCTATGCATGGTCTTGTTGATACTTTTAATTGTATTATTAAAGATAGAAAAAATGGAATCTTTATAAAAAAATAATTTTTTATCTTCTTCTTATTTTTTATTTGATATAATTAAAAAAAAAGGAATTTTATATGGATTTTAAAATTGATAAAAGGCTACTAAAGACACTTCTAAATGAAGTATTAAACATACCAAATATAAGGTCTGTTAAAATAATAAATAATACTATTTATTTCAATAAATACTCTGAAATAAATATATTTCAACTCCAAAATCAATGTTTTACTTGGGCTATTGACAATGATTATAATTTCAGTTTTGATAAAGATAAAATTGATTTAATTAACTCTAAAGATTCTTTAATAATAAAATCACTAACAAATCTTGATAATACTTATAACCCTATTCATACCTTTCACCTTTGTGAATTAATTTTATCAAAAATAGGAAAATATATGCCTAATTTATGTTTAGAAGTTATAAAACCAAAACTTGTTAAAGAAAAAGAACCTATTATTAATAATAACATCACCACTATCAATATTCCTAAAGGTATAGATTTAATATCTTTTACAGATGGTGCTTGCAGTGGAAATCCTGGGATGGGTGGTTACGGTGGTATTATACTATTTGAAAATAATGGTGATTTTATTGAAAATATTGGAGATATTGATATCTTCACTAAATTTAATGGTAGCAGTAAAGATATTACAACTAATAATAAAATGGAGTTAACTGCAATTCTATTTGCTTTTAAAAACATGAAGGCAAAATATTCTAAAGTATACAATGATAGTAAAATCACTATTTATTCTGATTCTAAATATTGTGTTGATGGATTTAACTCTTGGATTAAAGGTTGGATTAAAAACAATTGGAAAAATAGTAAGAAAAAAGATGTTGAAAACAAAGAATTATGGCAAGAATTAGTTAAATATAGAGATATAATTTTTAAAGATACTCCTATTGAATTAAAATGGGTTAAAGCCCACACTGGTAATGATGATGTTTTTTCTAAATATAACGCAATAGCAGATGAACTTGCTACTGATTTTTAAATTTATATATAATTACATTTAACTCTTTACTAACAGATATTAATAATCAAAGTAACCCCTCTCCTCCTAAACTAATCGAAGATTAGTTATATAAGGATCTTCATTTATCTTTGATAAGGTATAGAATTATTATTGTAGTGTTACACTACAATAGTTTTTTTTAAAACCATTTTTTAATCTTATTTTTTAATGTTTCTGTTTCACTTTCTATATCAAATGTTTCTTCTAATTTCATTATTAAATCTTTTTGTTGTTTTGTTATTTTATCTGGATATTTCACTGATATAACTATATATAAATCACCTTGTCCATGTCCATTTACATCTTTAATTCCTTCATTACTAAATTTAAATTGTTGTTTATCTTCTGTATTCTTTGGGATAATTAATTCTATTTCTTTATATATACCTTGGATTTTTACTTTAGTCCCTAATGTAATTTTTGTAAAAAATACAGGTACTTCCAAATATATATCATTATCTCTTCTAATATAATTTTTATCTTCTTCAACAGAAAATACTACATATAAATCCCCTTGAGAACCTTCTGGTGATATATTCCCTTTTCTTTTGATTTTCATTTGATTTCCAGTATTAACACCTTTAGGTACATCTATTTTTATTTTTTGCTTTATTTCTTCAAAACCTTCACCATAACAACTAGTACATTCTACTCCTATTCCTTCACCTGTCCCCATACATCTTGGACAAGTTTGTTGAATAGTCATAAACCCTTGTTTCATAATCACTTGCCCAATTCCACCACAAGTAGAACATTTTGATAATTTACCTTCTTTTGCACCAGTACCTGAACAAGGTTTACAAGCTCTTTTTATTTTATATTCTTCTGTTGTTTCACAACCAAATATTGAATCCTTGAAACTTATTTCTATTTGAATTCTTTGTTCTAACTCATATTTATATGTTTTTCTTTTTTGTCTTGAAGTCCCTCTACCAAACCCAAAAGCTCCACCAAACATTTCATTTATTACATCTTCCATACTTGTTGAACTACTATTTCCACCACTATTATTTAACCCTTCTTTACCATATTTATCATACATAGACTTTTTTTGATTATCACTTAATACTTGATATGCTTCATTTACATATTTAAAGTTTTCTTCTGCTTCATCACTTCCTTGATTTTTATCTGGATGATACTTCATTGCCTTTTTTCTATATGCTTTTTTTATTTCTTTCCCATCTGCAGTTTTCGATACTTCCAATATTTCATAATAACACATATTTTCCATTAGAATCCTTTTTATTTTTAGTTATTTTATCATAATTTTACTAAAAAAGGAATAGTTTCTTGAAAAATTATGATACAAACAGACATTCAGTTTATAAATTACAATATCATTTAGTTGTTGTTACTAAATATAGAAATAAAGTTATAAATCTTGAAATGAATCAAAGATTATAGAATGGGAATGAGAACTACATTTTGTTCAACAAAGGGACTTGTTTTCTCCTTATTTAGGTCTTTTTATTTAATCATCTAATAATAAAGATACTTTGGACATTACATTCATCTAGTCATTCTTATTAGATTGTTTTAGTTTATTTAAAAAATTAATATTATATTAAGGAGTTTTTTGTATAATATTATTGTCCAATCCAAAATTAATGACTTAAAAGATATTTGGCTATGATGTGAGTTCCTTCAATAAAAATTTAAAGGAGCACAGGAGTTTGTTTATCAAATTCCTGTATTTTACTTACAACAATAACAAATAAGAGCTATGATAATTGTTCCTTCGTTTTAAAACAAATTAGGAAAATTACAATTATCAATTTCTCTTTTTTTAATTTTATTTATTGTATTATTAAAAAAAGAGAAGAACTTTTTAAAAGGAACTTTCATGACTATTCAATCACTATTAATTAAATATAATAAAATATTTATTTTAGACTATCCAAATAATGATATAAGAGATTATACTAACTTAGTTAAATCTATTAACTCCAATCTTTCTATTTATGGTTACTCACTTTCTGAAGAATTATTTTCTTTTATTGCAAAACAATCATTAGGAAGTATTAAAATTATCAACGAAAATCTTGTAAATACTATTAATGAACACATTGGTTATTATAGTGAACCACTATTTCCTAATTTTCCAGATGAATGTTTTAAAGATAGTGATATTATTTTTGATAATAAATTGATTCTAAATAATTTATTTAATCACTCTAACTTTAATAAAGAAGTTTTCACTAATAAAATAGAGATACTTACTAATGGACAAATTGTAGAAATAAATGAAAAAGAAGAAAAATCACCTTTAACATCTATCAACAAAGAAACCACCATTTTAGATTTGATAGAACAAAAAGACTTAATTGAATATCTACAAACATTATTTGATAATATTATATCAATGAAATCTTCTTGGGGAATAGAACAAAAAAATATTTTAAAATTAATTTTAAAAACTTATGATTTTCAGATTTTAGAAGAAACTCTTGAAGATATTCAAATTAAAGAAAATAAAATGTTTTTATTATCTCTTTATATAAATCCAAAAGAACCATCAACTATGAATAAAGCTTTCTCTTTTTGTCAAACTACTAATGATGTATTAAGATTGGTAACAGCTATTAATCAAGGTGATGTTTCATTATCCACTAACACATTATATTCTTTATCTAATTCACTAAGAAGAACCATTATGATTAGAATTAATAACATTCTTCAAAATGATAATAATCTTCATTACAATTTAGAAGAATCTTGGACTCATAGAATGAAATATATTAGACTTGCAGAAGTTATTCATAGTTCTTCAAAGAAATATTCAAAATACAAGAATGCTATTATTTTCTTTAACACTATGAGAAGTAAAAAAAATAAATCAAACTTTTTTAAATCTTGGGAATCACAACTAAATACACAAATACTTAATTACAAAGACTTTGGTACTCTTGCATTAACAGAACTTTGTAATGTTTTAAAAAAGAAACCAGGTATGTTTTTTAGAAAATTAAATTTTATCCTTAGTTTAGTTAAAAAAAGTGAACAAAGTATTATTTTAGAACATTTTAATGAAATTATTAATGAAATTGAAACAAAAAAACTTATAGAATTAATTGGATACTTTAAAAATAGAAAAGTTTCTAACAAAAGTAGAATGTTTTTTATTTTAAATGGTTTAACAACTAATACTTGGATTGAAAAAAACAAACCTTTAAAATCTTTAAAGAAAAAATTAATTAAATCTATAATTAAAATTATCAAAGTAGAATTAAAGAAAAGATTTAGCAATTTACCACCTTTAGAATGGAATAAAATTGATAAACAATTATCTCACTTCCCTGTTCCTTTAGATTTAAGAAATTTATCAAAAAGTAAGGTACAAATACCTCGTGGTTCAAGATTAAAAGTTGAAGGGGTAGGTGATGTTTTAAGATTACACACTTTTTGGAAACATGAAGAAAATGATAAAAGAATAGATGTTGATTTATCTGCTGGTTTTTATGATAAAAATTGGAATTATGTTTCACATTCTTCTTTTACAAATCTAGTATCAAGTTTTAATAAAAATAAAGATACTGGTGAAATTACAATTAAATATTCCAAACATTTAGACCCTAACAAAACTATAGAAAAAACTTTTGCTATCCATAGTGGTGATATTACCACTGGATATCGTTTTGATGAAATTGTAGGTGAAAATTTAGGTAGTTCTGAATATATAGATATAGACATACAACTTATTAAAAAAACTGGTGTTCGTTATATTGTAATGCAAAATCTTGATTTTACAAGTAAAGGTTTTGATACCTTTAATTCACACACTGGTTGGAGTTGGAGAGATGGCTTTAAATCTGGTGAAGTTTTTGAACCTTCATTGTCTGAAAACAAAATACAATTATCAGGTAAATCACAAACACATATTACTATGTATTTAGATATTAAAAAAATGGAAATTGTTTTTATTGATATGGATTTAACACAAACACCTTCTTGGAATACTATTGAAAGTAATTCTATTAATATTACTGATATTTGTAAAGAAGTTTCTAAATATAAATATAAAATGAATATGAAAGAACTTTTAAAACTTCATTTAAAAAGTAGAAAAGTAAAAATGGATGTTTCAGATATTAAACTTACTAAAGATATTATTTTTAAAGACTGTTTTGAAAAAATACATTTAGATTATATTAATTAATTTTTAAAATATTTATATATAATTTAATCAACTAAATACACTGAAAAGGACTTTTTTTAAAATGATAATAACTGATAAATATGAACAAAATAAGATTGTAGACTTTTTATATGAACACAATATAGTTATCAATGGAATAAAATTAAAATTATTAAATTTTAACCCAACTACTTTTGAAGGAAAAAACAATGTTTTTCCTTTAGAATTTCAAATGGTTAACAAACCATATTTAAAAATCAATCATAAAATCAGAAGTTACTACAATAATTAAAAGGTTTTGTTAGTTTTACTTACTTTTCTTAACTACTGTTAATTACCCTTTTTCTTAATCTATCTTTAAGGTGATGTATTGTATAATTATATTAAGAAAAAGGAGAAACAACATTTCCCCTTTAATAATAAACAAATACAAAAGGAATTATAATGATAAAATTAATTTTAATGGTTGCTATTGCAATCTTCTTTATTGGTGGTGGTTCTTCTGCTTTAGACTTTGGGACAAACACTGAACAATTCTCTTTTTCTATTGATAAAGAAAAGGCACTAACTTCAATTACCAATGGATATAATATTACTAAAGAAACACTTGAACAATCTTCAATGACAAATGAGTAATACTATTATTTATATTAGATAAAAATCTAACCACTTTAAACAGTAATGTATATTTTTATGATGATGAAGGTAGAATACTAAAAGTAGTATTTATAAATGACTAATAAAAAAATATTTTCTATTGTAAACAACGAATTAAAAAACATATAATGTAGTTAGTAGTGATCCTTTAAATTTTGATTCTTGTTTAAATTGTTTTTGTATAAAAGAAAATGGGTATTATCAAACTTTTAATTTAAATAATCACAATAACTTTAGTAAAACTCTATCTTTACAATTTAAAAAAAAATAATCTTTATTTAAGTTTTTTTTAGATATAATTTTAAATATTAAACAATAGTTAACTATTTATAAGGATTATACATGGAAGAAAAATTAAATAACTCATTAGAAAATATGATAGCAAATCATTTAAATAAATCTAATATACACCCATTAGAAAGTGATAATACTATTGAAAAATTAACTTTCAATGAATGGCAAAATATTGAAATTGTTAAAATTGGTAACCACACTAATATAAATCAAAAAACTTTTAAATTATTATCTGAATTGAAAAACTTGAAAATTGTTGATTTTAATTGTTTAAAATCTACCTATGATTTACATGAAATAGATTATGACCTTTTTACTATTAATAAAGTACAAGTAAAATTAAATGATGAACTAATCTATTCTAATTTTAAAATGAATCAATATAAAAAACCTGAATTACTTGAAAATATTAAAAAACAAATTAAAGAAGCACAAGATAAATTAGAGTTTCTAATTTTAAAAAAAGATGAATTATTCGGGATAGAATTTAAATAAAAGGGTACTTAACAATAGTTAAGAAAAGTAAGTAAAACTAACAAAACCTATTCATTTTAGATATACTTAATAAAAGGAGTATATCATGAAATATTTTCAATAGGAGAAGTTAGTTTGATTCTTTTAGATATTTATACTAACAATAGAAGAAAAATTACTAATCTATATTTTAATATATTTAAGTAATTTTTCTTCTATTTGTTTCATTTTATAACAATGTTCTTCTTCTGATTTTGTTTTTTTGATATCATCTATTTTCTTATGACAACCATTACAAATATCATGTAATGGACAAATAAAACAATTTGCTTTTATTACTTGTAAATTAAAATCTTTTTTTAATGGTTTGTCATACTTATCTTCTTTAAAATCTAATTGGTATCTTAAATCATCTGCAAAAGCACCACAACTAAATAAACTTCCATCAGGGTGTAAAGTTCTAATATTACTATCACAATTTTTTGTTAATGGACACACTGTGTGTTCTCTACTTATTTTTAATAATTGTTTTGTATTGAACTCATATTTTGTTAAGTTTTCTTCTATTATTTTTATATACACTTTATAAATATCACCTAAAAAAAACTTTTTAGTACTATGCCCTGAATTAAATACATAATTTAGTTTACACTCTACATTCATTTTTTTTGCTAAATACACATTGTCTATTGCTGTATTAAGATTTTCATTATTTATTACTGAAATAAAATCAGGTCTATACCCAACTTTTTCTAAAAATAAATTACTAACTTCCCAAAAATCTTTTTCTGTATACACCCTATTGTTATTGATTTTTCTTGTATCACCATAATTAAATGATGTAGTTAATTGAACTTTTTCATTATTAAACAATTCTATCCATTTTTCTGGTTTTTTATAAAAATCCCATAGATTACTTGTTAATGCTAAATTACAAGGTAATTTTTTTTTATTTATATATTCTAATAAATCCCAATAGTATTTTGGTTCTACCATTAATGGATCCCCACCATTAACTATTATAGTATTTGTTTCAGGGTATTTTTTCAAGAAATCAAATATATAATTTAAATTTAATATATTAGAATTCTCTTCACTTAAATGTGGTGAACTACAAAATGTACATTTAAAATTACATCTTTCTGTTGGTTTAATTATTAATTCCATTTATACTCTTTTTTAAAATAAGATATAGTTGTTTTCACATCTTTACTATTTTTTTGTTCTTCTATTTCATTTAGTTCTATTTCAAACTCTTTAAATAATATATCATATTCTTTCTTATTATCTTGATACTTCTTAAAATACTTATCTGTTCCATGAAAAATATCATACTTCAATACTTCTTCCTTTTTTACATTAAAATATTTTTCTATCAACACTGCATAAATAATAGACACTGCTATACTTTTAATTGGAAATGTTAATATAGGATAACCTTCTGTTATATACTTTCTAAAACCTTTGATTTTATCTTCTTTTTCATTAATTACAAAACCTAAATTATTTGCAATATCTTCATGTTGTGTTTTTTTATTATATTTATAACTATAATGTAAAAAAAAAGGAAAATATTGCTCCTGATACCATTCTAATAAATTAAAAAAACCGCTACAAGAATCTTTTTCTTCATTATCTTTATAATGTTCTGTTAAACATTTTCCTAAAAATATACAATCTTTACAATCTTCTGATATTGTTTCTTTCCATTTCTTTTTATATTCTTTAAATGTGTCATATTCATTAAAATACTCTTTTCCATCTTTAAAATCTAATGTTCCTATTTTATTATTAGGTGTTATGTATATATGTTCATCACTAAAAGCGTTATAAGTACCACTTAAACTTAACTTCAGTCTATCTTCATTAACTATTGATTTATTAGAATTAATCAATATATATTTAACATTATTTATAAATTTACTATTTAAGTTTTTATTTTCATTATTATCACTTACACTATATGGTTTTAACTCAACAGATAAACAAGTTTGTGGTAATATATTTGTTAATGTTGTAAACTCTTCAATATTAAACTTGTTAGATACTAAACCTATAATATTATAGTTTCTCTCTAATAACATTAAATTATTAAAAACTACTTCATTTTTATCTCTTGCTTCTCCATCAAATGATATACTTAAATGTATTTCTTCTTTTTTCATCCAATCTTTTACTATTGTTCCATTGGTAACAATAGATATATCAGATGTATAGTCTTTACATACTTCTATTAATTCAATCATATAATTATCTTCGATTAAAGAAACTTCTCCCCCGTATATATCTATTGTTTTTATTTCTTCAATTTCTTCTAAATGTTTTTTTATATCTTCTATTCTTAATAAAGATTTATTTTGTAATTGTTCTTTACTTAAATAACAAAAATCACAATTAAGATTACAAAAATACCAAGGATTTATTGAAACATTCATTTTTTATCTTTAAATAAATAATTATAGAAGTGTTTATTTACACAACCTTCTACATCTCTAATTCTACCATTCCAACTCCATTGAGTGAAACATCTAAAAGTACATATAGAATAATACTCACAACTAAAACAATTATATTCTGTTATATAATCCATCATCATATTTGAATTATCATCATAATTTAATTCATTTTTAAAATCTTCAGTATCATATCTTTTCCATCTACAATTTGATGTACTTCCATCTGGAAATATAGTTATCTTATTTAAAGATAAACAACTCATAGGTTGCATTTCATTTGTTTTTAACATATCTTTTATTGGATTAATATTAGGATATTTATCACTCACCCATTTATAAAAATCTAACAATAAACTATCTGGTGGAATTAAATCATTTGACCCTTTATCTGGTATAAAAAAATCGAAAAATGTTTCAAAATTTGGATATATTTCTTCTTCCCAATATTTATCACCTTTTATCATTAGGTGTTCCAATGCTGGTTTTGTCATAACAGTATTAATACTAACTGTTACATTTTTAAGCCTCTTAAGATTTTCTTTCCATAGTTGATTCATAGGTCTTCCACTAAAATCATAACTTGCTATCATACCTATATAACTTTTGGTTTCTGTCTTTAACTCATTTATCATTTTTTCTATTTTAATTGAAGATTCATTATTAAATAGATAATTACTCACAAATACTACCCTTAAATCTATTCCAATTTCTTTATAGTATTTATTTACCTTTAATATAAATTCTTTGTATATTTCTAAATAACCAACTTCAATAAGTGAATCTATCATTAACTCACCACCAACCATATTCAGTTGGATTACTTTCACTTCTTCTTTTATAGAATTACTAAATGAAAAAATTGTTGATAACTTTTCCATTATTTCTTCTTTTGTTAATCCTGTTTTATCATTTACTTTATGAAAACAAAAATCACATTTAAGATTACAAAACTCAAATAAAGTTACTTCTATTTCACCTAATTTAGGTTTCTTTGATTTTAGGATTTCTTTTACTAAACTTTTCATTATTCTTTTTTAAAATTATAAAATAAACATTCTTTTGCTTCATTATCTCTTAATATATTCATCCTGAAGGTTTCTATACATTGAGCAACATTATCACATTTTTTACATTCTTCAAATAATAAGTGTTTATAATTAAACACACTCATTTCTTCTACTTTTTTTAAATAATCTTCTAATTTATTATATGTAAAAGTTAAAGATTCATTTGTATAATTTGTAGGAGCATTTAATACAGGTTGTAAATATAATTTATTTTCTTCATATGTTAATGTCATATGATTATTTACCATTGCATTATATTCTGATATATTATTTACTGAACCTTTATTTTTTTCATTGAATTTTATTAAATTACTTTTTAATAAATCTTTATCTTTTGACCTTAAAAAACTCAAGTTATACCTAAATACACTATTTAATTCATATGCTACTTTTTTTGTGATTTCTTCTAAAGAATAGTTTAGGTATTCATGTTCTGTTACAAAATTTGATAAGTACACTGTACTTATTCTTTTGTCAGTTAAAATTATATCTTGCCACTTTCTCATTTTTTCTACATATTCTGGATTTTCCATAAATTCTGTTATATCTAATACCATCTCTAAATCTATATATTTTGCATTAGTTAAAGAACATAAATATAATATTTTTTCTGTATCCAGTTCTTCATCTTTTGGAACAGGTGTATTAAATTCTATTGTTTCAAACATATTCATTAATTTTTTAAACTCTTTTGTTTTTAAAATATCTTCTGTATTTGAGGATGATAAAAAACTGGTTGGTCCTATAGCTAATTCATCTAAAATGCAACCCTTTGATTCTAAATCTTTGAAAAAATTAATTAAATTATCATCTATTGTATCTATATTTTCTTTATGGACATGACAACCCGGACAAGAATAACTACAACCATTCAATATATCTAAAGTTAATGAAGTTATAGAATTACCTCTATAATAAAGATTATCTTTTAATTCACTCTCTTGGGTATTAACTTCTAACCTATTATCATTCTTGGTTCTTTTATTATTCATTACTCTTTTCCCATAAAATCACCTAAAACATTTTTGTATAATTCTTGGTTATTTTCTTTTTTTAATTTTTTCATAAGTGATATAGGTGCTGGACAAATATCTCCATCCCAATCCAATTGATGACAATCACCATTACAAATATCTTGAACTGGACATTCCATACATCTTGAATCTCTATTTGTTTCACAAATTATATTCTCCATTCTACCAGGAGAAGTCATCATTTTCATTATATCCATATCTATATTTCCATATGGATTAGTTGCTGCACTATTAGGACAACCGCCAATAGTACCATTTGCATTCAATGTAAATATTTTTTGTTCACATTGTCTACATCTACAACCACTATGAGTATTATATACTAATGAAGTTAAAATTGATTCAAAAAAAGTAATATGAATTTTTTTATAATTTTCATCTTTTATATATTCTTCCCAAAAATCCAAAAACCATTTATCTTGTTCTTTATTATGAGGTAAAATATCTAAATTCTTTTTAGCATTACCATCCAATGATATTCTTTCTAAATGTAAATAATTTATACCTAAATCAATCATTTTATCAATAATTTCTTTTGGTTTCATTTCTGTAATACTTCTTGATATACTTATTTGACAAGTTAAATTAAAATCTGGAATTGTTGTTAATGTCCTAACATTCTTTTCCCATAAGTCTTCTTGTTTTTTAGTACTAAATCTAATACCTTTATCCCAAGATGTACTAATATTATTATTTAATGCTTTTTCTATGAATTCTAACTTATCTTCTGTTAATGGAAATACCAAATTAGTAGTTACACTCCACCACATATCTTCAAATACATCTTTACACCCATTATACACTTTCCACATATCTTCTACAGAAGCTAAAAAAGGTTCGCCCCCATGAAACGCGGTATGCCCACCATTCACATTTGGAAAGCATTCTTTTAATCTTTTATACCAATCTATTATCTTATTTGTATTAAAAAATATTTTTTTCCCATTACTTCCAGATGTAAAACAATGGTCACAATCTAATTGACAAGTTTCTGTTGTTTTTAAATAAATCATTACTTGCTGAGGAATTAATTCCATTTATTAACCTTTTTTGTTTAATATATCTATTTACCCTTTATATTACCTTAATAATATACGTAAAAGTTTTTATTCTTCTATCAATAATCCCATAGTTAAATTTATATAACCAAATGAATTTAAAACACCTAATAAATCAACACCTTGATATTTCTTTTCATCGTTCATTATATTTACATATTCCACCACATTATCTTTTAAGTAGTATCCTTCTCCACTTATTATATTTAAATAATAATCTATTATTAATGGTAATGAATATATTACATTTATATTAAATATAATATCTTCTGATTTAGCTTCTGTTTTTGGTAAGTTTAATACTTCTATTATTTCTTTTATTTCTTCTTCTACAAAACTCTTTGCTTCTCTTATTATATATGTTGGTAATTGTTTAATAAAAACATTTATTTGATTTATTAAGTCTTTGTTTTTTTCATTAAAACTCTTAAAAAAATCAATTCCCAAAGCTACTACTAATTCTGGTTCTTCATATTCTGATTTTAAAATATCAACACCTTCTACCAAATCAAGTAGAACTTTTAAGACTCTAGATAATTGTGGACATTTAACCTTAAATTTAGTAGTTAAAAATATATATAATAATTCTGGTGTAATATCATTAAATATAACTTCAAACTGTGTATTTGATATATATACTAACAATTGTGATTCATCAAGATTCTTTAATGAACTTTCTAAATCAACTTCAACAACTTCTTCTCTCTCATTATATATTTTTGTTAAATCCATTGGGTTTAATGGTAATGTATACATTTTTTTCCTTTTAATTTTCAAATGGTGAATATGGTGTTCTAAATACCCTTCTAATAAAGAACGTAAGATTATCATACAGTTCTTCTATAAAATTACTTCTTTCTTCTTTTGACATTTGTTTAATAGATAAATCATTCAATGTAAATAATTTTTTTATTAAAGTGTATTCTATCATAAGATCTATAAATAATTCTTTTTTTATTTTCGATTTTTTTTCGATTTTCATTAAAGTTTTTTCATTATAGTATTTTTCAATAATCTCTTGATTTTCAATTATTTGACTATAACTTTTTGTTTCTAATATTTTTTTCAATTCTTCTACTTCTTTTGAAGTAAACCCTATTATATTTGATACTGATATAACACCCATTAAATCTCTAGCATGTTCATCATGTAATTGTTCTGTACATATTTTATCTTTTAATACTATTACTTTTTCTATAAACATACTAATAGCTTTATCTGTTGGGTTTCCTTCTTTTATTACATAAGTTAATAAATCTATACTAAAATTAATTGATTTAGTTGCAAAATCTATTTCTTCTACTTCTATTTCATTTATTTCTTTTACTGATTTAAAAATCTTTCTTACTTCTATTTCTTTAAAAAACAATCTTTCATTATATTTTTTATAGTCTATTTTTTTATCTATTTTTTTCATTGCAACTTTGTTATAACTATTTAATGTTTTAACCAAGTCTTCATCATAAACAAACAAATATACTCTTTTCTTTTTATTTTCTATTATTTTTTGTACTGTTTCTAAATCTTCAATTAAAATTTTATAACCATTTTCTTTTAGAAAATTCATTGTCTTTTTATCAATTTGATATTGACTATTATTATTTAATATTACTATTTCTCTTTTTTCACCTAAAAGTTTAGAAGTATCGTATACTACTGTTTTTAAGTCATTTACATGTCCAACATATGTTTTATTATTAATATAATATATATTACCTGGAATTTGTTTCATTATCTTCTCCCCCTTGAATTATGACAATTATTATGACAACTACTATGACAAAAGTTATAACTATGATGACTATTTCCCATTCTACTTTCTATATGGTCTACTGCTTTTTTTATTGCATTTGTTACTGTATCTGTTATACCCGTTGCTTTTATTTCACCACCTGGCACTATACTTGCATCTTTTACACCATTGAAAGTTGTTGTTGAAGCAGCACCCTTAAAATTTATATAGAAATACCCTGTACCTCTACCACTTTCAGTATTATCAACACTTACTCTAATTGTTTTATTAAAAGTATTAGTTTGATTTCTTGCATTGGTTTTAAACCTATTTTCTATTTCACTTGCTGATATTGCCATTATTCATTCTCCTTTAAAACTTGTTTTGCGTCCTCATTAAATAATTCTACTCTCATATCAAAAGGGTTATACATTTTTAAAACTTCCATTGGTAGAATAGGTTCATCTTCTTTTAACCCCATTGCTTCAATTGCTTCCCACACCAACCTATATGCTAATGGATTAACATATTGTGTATCTTTATATAAAGGATGTTCTGAAAACTTTTTAATCCCTTTTATTGCCAATTTTTCTCTTCTTAAAATTATTTCTTCAAAAGTTAAACCGGTCACATCAAGATTTGTATTTTCTAAAAATAATGCTTGTTCATGTAATATTACATTTAAAATTGTTTTTATTTCCCCATCTTTACCTGGGTATACTGTCAAACCAATAAAATTCATTGAATTACAATATAAATTAGCCATACTTATAGTTGCTTTTAAATAATTATCTTCATCAATCACATTTGATAAAAAATCATTCCAATCTTGTAAATTCTTTTTTTGTACTTTTTTACTTGTTGCTCTTGAAAATGCAGGATTCATTTCTAAAATAGTTTCATATTCTTCTTGTGCTTTATTTAACATATTATTATATTTTCCTTTATCTAGTTTTTTTGCTAAAGTACTACTTGCCTGTAATGTCCAAACCCACCCCATATCTTTTGGTGTATTATTTTTAAAGAAATCTAATTTTTTCATTACTTTATCAAAATATTCTTTATCATCTGTCATTTTATCTATATTTTCTGGTAATGGTTGAATTAATTCAACAATCATTTCTCTTCTATATTTATCTTCATCATCTAAAATATCAAACACTTTTTTCATTTGTTCTTCTGTTGCTTCATCAAATCTTGCAGGATTAGCAATTCTTGCATTTGTATGTTCAAATAATATATCTTGAGTTGTTTTGTGGTTTAATACATATTCTATATTTGATGCACTAAATATATCTGTTGGTCCTACAACAAACTCTCTAAAATTTAATTGTTGTCTTGTAATACCATCTGTAAGTTCTTTAACTCTTTCAAGTATTTTATCTGTTGTTTCAGTTCCTATATTTTTATCAACAAAACATCCAACACAATTATGATAACAACCTGTTAACACTTCTGCTTGTATCAATACATCAAATTTAACCTGTTTATTTAATGGTAATTGTTCAGGACCACCTTTTCTTTCATAATCACAATAAGGTTTTTGCATACTCATTTTTTTATCCTTTCCTTTTAACTATACACTGCTGGAAAAATTTGTCTCCAAGCACCATTAACATACATATATATTGTAGAACCACTTTTTTTATAATGTCCTTCTTTTGCCAAACCTGTAAATCCACCAATTTCTGTTTTTGCTCTTATTAAGGTTTTATTTATTATATCTAATGCTGTATTTCCTTCTAGTTTATATGAATTAACTGCTGTATCAGTTTTTTTCAAATACATTTGGTCTATTGTAGTTGGTTTTACACATTTACAACCTGCAGAACTATCTGAAGTAGAAGTTAAAAAAACATTACTTGCACTTACTTCACTTGTAAATAACAATGCTATAGAAGGCAATGATACTAAAGATAAAAAATCTCTTCTTTTATTTATCTCTTCTATGTTTTCTATTTCTTTTTTTGATTCTTCTTTTCCAATTTTACCTAATTTTTTTAAATTAAACATTACTTTTTCCTTGAAACTTTCTATATATTATAATAATAATAATTATATTATTCCTTTAAAGTTTCTTTTATTATAATAATAATCTTATTATTACAAGATTATTTAACAACAAAATGCTATTAAATAGTTGAATTAATAAAATAAATTGATTCTGTATAAATTGATTCTGTATAAATTGATTCTGTGGAATTTTGTAGCTGATGTTACAAGAATGTGATAAATATGGTAATTTTGATAAAATAAATTGAAAAAATTAATAAGTACTTATTTGTACATTTTTTTCATATTAAATGGTGGTGAAAAGTTAAAAAACTTTTCACTTTTTGCTTTCTTTTTTATTTAAAATTATGTATAATATAAACATGAATAAGAAATATTATATATCATTCAAGTTATTTTATTTATTTTCTAAACCAATAGTTTCAGAGAATGCCTCTAACTCTTCATTAGAATACTTAGCAATTTGACCTTTCATAAGACCTTTCATTGCTCTACCATAAGAACCATCTTTATATCCCTTTAGAGATACAGCAATTTCTTTATGAGTCATCTCTGAAACAGGTAATGACTTACCTAATGCCTTTTTATTCCAATCCATACCATGACAACCTGTACATGCTTTACCATTAACTGCTCCTGCCATCAATGTTCCAGTTAAACCTACAGTTACAATTGTTAAAATAATTTTTTTCATTTTTCTTTCCTTTTTTTGATTTACAATCATAATTATAATTCTTTATTTCTTAATTTAACCTTAACTTTTTATTATTTTAATAATTACTTTTTATTATTTTGTTTATTCTTTCTTTTTTCATTTTTTTCTTTTTTCATTTTTTTCTTTTTGATGTTCTATTTTCTCTTTTATTGTCATTTGTTCTATTATATTTTTTTCGCTTTTAAATTTTCTAAATCTTTCCCGAATAATCTTTTAATATCTTTTGGGTTATATCCTATTTTATATAACTCCTCTTCTATTTCTTTGTATATTTCTATTGAAAATTTTGTCTCGAAATAATATAAATCAGAATATACATCTGAACCTGCTTTTATTAATATTTCATTTGAACTTATTTTAGTCGTTAAATTCACTTTCTCTTTAAGTTTACTTATTATTTTTCCAACCATTTTATAATTTTTTTCTTTTTGATTTTCTATTTTCTCTTTTATTGTCATTTGTTCTATTATCTTTTTTTCTAACTCATTTTTGTTTTTAACTTTTTCTTCTATTAACATTTTTATTAGATTTTCGTTTATTTCGATTTTTCCAATTATACCTAAATCTATCTCTTTTTTCATTTGGTTGTTTTCCTAAACTTGTTATTTATTATATTAAAAAACTATCAAAAAATATCTGTTTTAAATTATTTTATCTATATTTAAGTGTTATTCATGTATAATTAACAACAATTACACATTGTAATTGAATACAATAAAAATCCGAAAGAATTAGTAGTCCCACATACCAAACATAAAGGTTATTAAAAATTATGAAAACATTCCCAATTACTTTATTAGGTTTAGATAAAGTTAGAATTTTATTTAAAGAATTCCAAAATGAAAAGAAATATTGGACTAAAGAAAAAAGAATTGCTGCTGAATTAGGTGACCGTTCTGAAAATGCAGAATATATTTCTGCTAAAGAAAATATCAGAAGAATAGATAAATTACTTTTTAGGTATGATAAAATTCTTAAAACTTCTTCCATTATTCCAGAGTTATTTTTATTTAACAAGATATGTTTTGGTAACATTGTTTTAGTTAAAAATATTGAAACTAATGAATTTTTATTAGTTAGAATTGTTGGAACCAATGAATTAGATATACAAACTCTTAAAAATAAAGATATTCTTAATAGATTAAATAAAATATTTTATTCTGATGAATATGAATATCTAAAAGAAGATAAAAATAGTGATATTACTAATTATTTAATTTTATCAAAAATGCTGAATATATCTTCAATCTCACCTTTAGGTAAATCACTTTTAATATTAAACCTAGATGAAGAATCTGAAGTCTCAGTTAATAATATTGATTATGATGTTATTAGTTGGTTTTAACTTTTATTCTTCTTTGTTAAAATAAAAATGAAGATTATAACAGTTTAGAAGATTATAGATAAAAAATTAGTTTTACTTAGTAACATTGATTAAAATATAAATAATGAAATAGTTTATAATCTTTTAAAATAAATACATTTTTTTTAAACTTCTATTAAGTTTTTTTAATATATAATATTAATCAAAACAAAAGGAATTTAATATGCAAAAAACACAATTAATTGATTTAATAAAAGAGTTAAAGGAAAAACTTTTTTTATATTTATTTAACTTAGAAGAATGGAAAATATTTATGAAAAGAACTTTTTCACTTCTTATTTTCAGTATTCTTCTTTTTACTTTTTGGATGTTTCCTACAAGTTTATTTGTAGCGCCATTTTATTCAACAACAAAAGATAAAGTTGAAAATATTAAAACATTTGAGCTAGAAGGAAAAACAACAGCATTTTCGGTTAAAGATGGTATTCAAGATTTACTTGATGAAGGTCTTGTAACTAACTTCACTGGTGTTAAAACTTGGATTGATAATAGATACAATCAACAAGTTGGTTCTATTGAAATGTATAGAATTGCAATCAATACATTAGAAAATAATTTAGGTAGAAATAGAGGTACAGGTGGCGCTAATTCAAATTTAGTTAAAGCAAGAGCTGATATCTATGCTGATTATGATTTACCCATTTTCACTTCATACACAACTAGACTAAATCAAACTGTTTCACATATTGATGATTATATCATACAATTAGAACAAGACAAAGACCTAAAATCTTCACAAAAAGAAGCCGTATTTATTATTAATTCTGACAATTTAGCTGAAGTATTTGATAAATTAAAACAACAATTACAAACTAACCTAAAACTTAAAACAACATTTTTTACTGAAGATGATAAATTTTATAAATTAAAAGGTAATTTAATTGCCATTTCAAATTTCTTAAAAGGTATTGATTATGATTTTAAAAATAAAATGATTGATAAAACCTCTTATGAAGAAAATTTTGTCCCATTACTGGAAGCAGTTGATAATGCCATTGGTCAAAACCATATAATTATATTGGAAACTATGGGTCATGTTTCTAAACTTGAAAAAGAAGCCAATGTTATTTCACAAAAAATGGCTGAACTAAGAGATAAACTAAGAAATGGTTAAACATCTCTTTTAATTATGTTTAAACATTACAGAATAAATAAAAAAAAACATATAATAAAAAGAAAAAAGGGAACAAGTGCATAAAATATATTTAGTTGGTGGAGCTGTAAGGGATAAATTATTAAATTTAGAAGTTAATGATTTGGATTATATTGTAGAAACACAAAAAGGGTTTACAGTAGAAGAAACAATAAAAGAATTCATAAAACAAGGATATACGCAAGTTGGAAAAGATTTCCCTGTATTTTTACACCCAGAAACAAAAGCTGAATACGCATTAGCAAGAACAGAAAGAAAGGTGGGCATAGGATATAGTGGATTTGAAACTATAGTTGAAAATGTAAGTATAGAAGAAGATTTATTAAGAAGAGATTTAACTATTAATAGTATTGCATATGATTCAGAAAATGATATATATATAGAACCAAAAGGCGTAGAAGCATTAAAAGATATAGAAAAACAAATAATCAGACCAACAAGTGAAGCATTTGTTGAAGATCCATTAAGAATATTAAGATTGGGAAGATTTAGTGCGAAATTACCAAATTTTTTAGTTGCATATGAAGATATAGAAAAAATACTAACTAAAGAAATCAAAAAAGAATTATTAACAATATCAAAAGAAAGAATATTTTTAGAATTAAAAAAAGTTTTAAAAGAAAATCAACCATCAAGGTTTTTTTATGTATTAAAAAAATTAGAAGTATTAGAATATGTTTTTCCAGATATACATAAAATGATAGGGAAAAAACAACCATTGAAACATCATTCAGAAGGAGATGTATTTGAACATACAATGATGGTGTTAGATGAAGTTAGTAAATTAACTGAAGACCCAAAAATTAGATTCGGAGCATTGTTTCATGATATAGGAAAACCATATAGTTATGAAAAAAAGAAAAAAGAATTAAGAGAAAAATCATTAACATTAGAGGAAGAAAGGAAAAAATTAGAAAAAGAAAAATATCATGGACATTCAGATTTAGATTTAGTTAAAGAAATTATGTCAGATTATGTAGAAAATGGAAAATATACAAAAGAATATGTAAATTTTGCAGTAAAAAGTGCTACTATTCACCATTATTTACACGATATAGAAAAATTAAGTCCAAAAAAATTAACTAAAATGTTTTTAAGTAATGAATTTTTTAGTAGTAGGGAAGAATTGGAAGAATTAATAATAGTAGTAAAAGCAGATAGTAATGGTAGAATATTTACAAAATCAGAACCTGAACAACCATTAACTAAATTAGAAAAAAAAATAATAAGAAAATCAGAAGCAACAACAATAAATGGAATAGAATATAAAGTTGGTTCAAAAGGTGAAGAAATAGATTATAATCTAATAATAAGATTATATGATTATATAGAGAAAAATAAAGAAAAATATCAAATAAATAAAAAATTAATAGAAACATTTAAAGACGAAAATGGAAAAATTGATGTAGAAAAAAAAGAAAACTATATATATAATGAATTATTA
>Ga0209776_1000428_pt1 | contig 29413 bp, 23 predicted proteins | sample SaaInlLV_10m_DNA_3_FD_184670 | JGI IMG/M metagenome (GOLD analysis project Ga0209776, IMG submission 184670) | Marine microbial communities from expanding oxygen minimum zones in the Saanich Inlet - Saanich Inlet SI073_LV_165m_DNA (SPAdes) (version 2) | ecosystem: Environmental > Aquatic >...
TCGCCTGTAGTAGCGATATAAGCGACTTTAAGCTACAGAGATGACCCGCAGGACTACTCCATCAAATGATAGCCTGTGCAGGCAGTTTATGGGCGACTGAGAACAGTATAAGCAAGAGGTGCGGGAGCAGGGTGAAAATCACGTTTTTACTGAAAAACCCTGTCAAGGATTATTTTCCGTTAACACCTCTGAATAGTTACCCTATTTATACAATAGAACTCCTTCTGTGGATAACTTCTGTATAAAGCGTAGATAAGTTGTGAGTAGGGATGCTAGTGAAGGAAAGAGGGGTTTATATTAATCTAGATAACCAATTGAATATGATATAATTCAGCAGTTAAATCGGATTGATAAAACCGGGGAAAAAGATGAGCGAAGAAAACCAATATGATGCTTCCAATATTCGAGTTCTGAAAGGGCTGGATGCGGTCCGAAAAAGACCGGGAATGTATATCGGTGATACAGATGATGGAACGGGTCTGCACCATATGGTTTTTGAGGTAGTGGATAATGCAATCGATGAGGCATTGGCAGGTCACTGCAATACCATCGGTGTAACCATCCATACCGATAACTCAGTAAGTGTGAGTGACGATGGTCGCGGTATACCGGTTGATATCCATCCAGAGGAGAATCGTTCTGCTGCAGAGGTGATCATGACCGTACTGCACGCAGGTGGTAAGTTTGATGATAACTCCTACAAAGTCTCTGGTGGTCTGCATGGTGTAGGTGTCTCTGTAGTGAATGCTCTCTCTGAGGATCTAGAGTTGACTATCTGTCGTGATGGCAAGCTTTATAAGCAACGCTACACGTTGGGTGAACCCAATGCACCACTAAAAGAGGTAGGAGAGGGTGCTGATTCAGGTACCGAGATTCGCTTTAAGCCCAGCCATGAAATTTTTGCCATCACAGAGTTTCATTACGAGATTCTTGCAAAAAGGCTGAGAGAACTCTCTTTTCTCAACTCTGGTGTTCACATTGAACTGACGGATGAGCGTGGAGATGAACGTCACGATGTATTCAAGTATGAGGGTGGTATCAGTGCCTTTGTTAGCCATCTAAACCGTAAGAAGACTCCTATCCATGAAAAGGTGGTCTATTATGAGCTGGAGAAAGAGGGGGTGGTGGTTGAGGCTGCACTGCAGTGGAATGACTCCTATCAAGAGAACATCTTCTGCTTCACCAACAACATCCCTCAGAAAGATGGTGGTACCCATCTGGCTGGCTTCCGTGGTGCGCTGACCCGTTCTATTAACCGTTATGTCGAGCAGGAGGGTATTGGCAAGAAGGCCAAGGTCTCGTTAACCGGTGATGACAGTAGGGAAGGGCTGACAGCCGTGGTCTCAGTCAAGGTTCCTGACCCAAAATTCTCATCTCAGACAAAGGACAAGCTTGTCTCATCCGAAGTTCAAAGTATTGTAGAATCAATAAGTTACGAGGTTATCGCTGATTTTCTCATTGAGAATCCTGGAGAGGCGAAGACCATCACTGGGAAAATTGTCGATGCCGCACGTGCGCGTGAGGCAGCACGTAAAGCCCGTGAATTGACGCGCCGAAAAGGGGTGTTGGATATCGCAGGGCTGCCTGGAAAACTGGCAGACTGTCAGGAGCGTGACCCCGCACTTTCCGAACTCTATCTGGTGGAGGGTGACTCTGCAGGCGGTTCTGCCAAGCAGGGGCGTGACCGTAAAACACAGGCGATTCTTCCGTTGAAGGGAAAAATTCTCAATGTAGAGAAGGCACGTTTTGACAAGATGCTCTCCTCTGCTGAGGTGGGTACACTGATCACAGCACTGGGGTGTGGTATCGGCAAAGAGGACTACGACCCAGATAAGCTGCGTTATCACCGTATCATTATCATGACGGATGCGGACGTAGATGGGGCACATATCCGAACCTTGCTACTCACCTTCTTCTACCGCCAGATGACGGAGTTGGTAGAACGGGGACATATCTACATTGCGCAGCCTCCCCTCTACAAGGTGAAAAAAGGGAAACAGGAACGTTATGTAAAGGATGATGCGGCACTAGAGGATTACCTGCTACAGAATGCGATTCATGATGCACAGCTTTTCCTCTCTGAATCGGTGCCACCGATCAGTGGCAGTGCGCTTGAAAGTTTGGCAAAACAGTATCTGCAAGTAGAGAGCACAATCAGTCGACTCTCTAACCGCTATGAAGAAGATCTGCTAAAAGCCCTATTAGAGGCACCCGCATTGAAGCTGGCTGAGGTGGAAGATGCAGCTGCAAATAGTTGGTTAGAACAGCTGCTCTCCGAAATTAACAGTGACCGAAAAGAGCAAGATCAGATTACCGGCTCTGTTGGAGCCGAAGCGGGTTATGGTCGGACAGTCCGTTTTAATGTGCGTACACATGGGATGGTTGAACCTAACTTCTTTACCGAAGAGTTCTTCCGTTCTGCAGATTACAACGCAATGATGACACTGCGTGATAGCCTGAATGGTTTGATTGAGCCCGGTGCAGAGATTCGCAGAGGTGAGAAGAGCCAGCCCGTTACGGTATTCGCTGAGGTTGTCAATTGGTTGATGAGAGAGGCGAAGCGAGGGCAACAGATTCAGCGATACAAAGGTCTGGGTGAGATGAACCCTGAGCAGTTGTGGGATACCACAATGAACCCAGAGACCCGCCGCATGCTGCAAGTCAGTATTGAAGATGCCATCGGTGCAGATGAGATCTTTACCACCCTAATGGGTGAACTGGTTGAACCGCGTCGAGAGTTTATTGAGCAGAATGCATTGTTGGTATCCAATTTGGATGTCTAAATAATCAATTTATTTCAATAGGTTATTTATGCAATGAAATGTAACAAAAAAAAGCTATAGCTTTTACTCATAGCTGACGATACTTACCTAAGTAAAATCTTATTTTAGGATAGACCGATACTCTAATTTGAGACCGGTATTTAAGTATATGAAAAAAAATTACACTCTTACATCATCAGTAGGTGAGCACTCCTTCGTCTCGACAGCTTCAGAGGGTAGTTCGTCTGTGCAGAATGAATGGAGCAACAATCGAATACTGGTTGTTGATGATGAGCAGAAGATTGTTAGTGCCTACAGTGATATTTTTTGTCCTGAAGCAGTTCGAGGGGATAAATTAAAGTCGTTGTTGAAAGAGTTCAATATTCAGGCTGAGGAGTCGGTATCTAGCTTTCAGTTGGACAGTGTAGCGAGTGGAATGGCAGCAGTAGAGAAGGTGAAGAGGGCAGTTGAGCTGGGCAAACCCTATGCTGTAATTTTTATGGATGTACGTATGCCACCCGGGATAGATGGTGTTGAAGCAGCTGAGATGATTCGTCAGATTGATGAAGATGTCTATATTATCTTTGTGAGTGCTTACTCTGATTACTCAGCCTATGAGATGCAGTGTAAGCTTGAAAAAAATATGCTACTGATCCCTAAGCCCTTTGAAGGGGACTCCATTCGGCAGATGGCCTATACATTGTGTATGATCTGGGAGCGAGAGCACAGCTTATCGGATGAGCATCAGCGTCTGAAATCACATTCCAAACTGATGGAGCATCAGGCTACTCATGACGGATTAACAGGTGTCTACAATCGACACTATCTGAATACGGTGTTGGAGGTGGAGCTAAGTCGTGCCTATCGAGAGCAGACATCCGTTGGTGTATTGATGGCAGATATTGACTGGTTCAAACGCTACAATGACCATTACGGTCATCTTGAAGGGGACCGTATACTGCGGAAAATTGCAAAATATCTTGCATCTACGGTGAACCGAGCAGCAGATTTTGTGGCCCGTTTTGGGGGCGAAGAGTTCTGTATTGTTTTACCGAATACAGACCGTGCAGGGGTTGAAGAGGTAGCGGAGCGTATTCGGTTGGGTATCGAAGAGCTAAAGATCGAGTTTACCCAGAGTGACACCGCACCTTGGATGACAGTCAGCGTAGGGGGTACCTACTGTATACCTGAATCCAATGAGAAGGAGAAGGTAATGGAGCAGGTACTATCTACAGCGGACCGGCTCTTATATGAAGTTAAGAAGAGTGGTAAGAATCGTTGTTTGGTAGAGAGCTGTTAAACCTTAAAAGCATCACTGTATCTCAGTAGGAGACTCAAGCGCCTCCATCTGTTCATTGATCCACTGTTCTGCTTGTTGATTGATCTCACTACTGGAGCGATTTTTGCTGTCAATGGGTGCTCCAATTCGAACCTCTATAGTACCGGGTCTCTTTAGCAGGCCACGCCGCGCCCAAAAGCTCCCCGCATTATGGGCAACCGGGATTATTGGATAGCCCGACTTATTGGCCAATACCGCACCGCCACCTGCAAATTTTTTCTTCTCTCCAGGTGGAAGACGGGTCCCCTCTGGAAAAATCACAACCCAGATACCACTCTGTAAGCGATCCGTACCCTGCTTAACAACTTGCTGTAGTGCTTTGCGCCCTGCACCTCGATCAATTGCAATGGGTTTCAACAGTGCTAACCCCCAACCAAAGATAGGGATCCACAGTAGACTCTGTTTTAGTACCCAGACCTGAGGAGGAAAGATCGACTGAAAGGCCATGGTCTCCCATGCGGACTGATGTTTGGAGAAGATAATGCCATTGTTGATCTGCTGAAGATTTTCTAGACCGGTGACTCGATAGTTTAGATTACAGGTAATCTTTAACCACCAGATGACAAAGATGGCCCACTGGCTGAGCACCTTATAACGGAGGGTAAAGGGAAGTGGGGCAACCAACACTCCAAAAAAAGTAGCGACCGGAGCTGTAATGACCATACCGAGAAAGAAGAGGGTGGATCGAAGATAGATCATACGGGTAGAGTGTTATTGAGTGAGGTCACCATTAAGCAGCGCATCGACAAAAGAGTAGAGATTATCAAACTGGAGTACACGCTCAAGTAACTCATCATCACTCTGTAGGGTACGCATCCCCTTGCCTGTTTTCACCAGAATTGGTGTTGCGTTGACTGCTTGAGCGGCTTGCAGGTCTCGTAGTGAATCACCGACGGCATAGACCCCTTCTAGGTTTTTACCCAGCCGCTTTTCGATGTCCTGAAACATGCCAGGTTGTGGTTTTCGGCAGTCGCACCCCTCTTCTGGGGTGTGCGGGCAGTAGAAAATAGACTCGACAGTGGCTCCCGCCTCCTCTAACTGCTGGCACATCTTTTCATGAATTTTACCGAGAGTATCAATATCAAATAGACCACGACCGACACCGGATTGGTTGGTTGCAATCACCACCCGATAACCGGCATGGTTTAGCCGTCCAATGGCTTGAATGCTTCCGGGAATGGCGTGCCACTCTTGCGGAGACTTGATGTACTCATCAGAGTCTTCATTAATTACCCCATCACGATCAAGTATGATTAGTTCCACAGTTTAGCGCTCCTCTACACCTCTGAACTCAGATACACGAATGCGACCATCCACCATACGGGATTTACGGTGTTCGAGCTTCTCCATCTTCTCCCAAAAGGCTTGGTTTAGGTCGAATTCTCCGGCGATGGCGGTCCCCATCAATAGAATAAAGAGGTCGGCGCACTCCTCGGCCAGCTCCTCTTTTCTCTTCCCCTTGGTGACGCAAGCAGAGATCTCCCCCAGCTCTTCCGCCATTAGTGCCATGCGGTAGGTCATCTCTTCTCCACCATTCTCACGAAACTGGTGCTTATCATGAAAAGCCTGTACCGCAGCCAGCATCGTTTGGTAGGAGTCTTGTTTCATTGTTGATTAGGTCCAAGAGAGTTAGCTGGTATGAAGTAGCGAAATGTCTGCAATACGCAAGAACTGGTTGCGAAGTTGAGAAAGTAGGGCGAGCCGATTACGACGTACCGCATCGTTATTGCTCATCACCATGACGGCCTCAAAGAAGGTATCAACTGGACTACGCAGGGTGGATAGTACCTCCAGTGCAGTCGCATATTGATCTTTAGCCAGAGCATCATCCAACTGCTGACGAATTTGATCCAGGTCAGCGGCCAGTGCCTTTTCAGCATCTTCTTCAAATAGGCTGCTATCTACTGAATCTGGTATCGGTTCATCGGTTTTCTTCAGTAAATTGTGGATACGTTTATTGGCTGCGCTGAGGCTGGCAGACTCTTCACGAATCACAAAGTCTTTGACTGCAGCAATGCGCTGATCAAAATCGAGGGGTTGAGTGGGACGGCAGGAGAGTACCGAATCAAACACGGCAGGGGTGACTTCACGCTCATGATAGTAGCCACGCAGCCGCTCCAGAACAAAGTCAAACACCTTATTGTTGGTATCTGCTGCGATCGTGTCACCATATCCCTCTGTTGCGGCGTTGATCAACAGTTGTAGGTCGAGTGCACGCTGATTCTCCACCATAATGCGTAGTAGACCGAGTGCAGCACGACGCAGGGCAAATGGGTCTTTGTCTCCGGTTGGGATCATCCCGATGCCGAAGATACCCACCAGTGAATCCAGACGCTCGGCCAGTGCAACCGCTTCACCGGTTGCAGAATTGGGGAGCCGGTCTCCAGAGAAACGAGGCATATACTGCTCATCCAGCGCGACTGCTACTTCACTCGGCTCATTTGCATGTTCGGCATAGTAACGGCCCATAATGCCCTGTAGCTCAGGAAACTCCTTCACCATATTGGTCAACAGATCACACTTGCCTAGCATAGCGGCACGGCTGGCGTGATCTGGATTGGAGCCGAGCTGTGTGGCGATGGTTGCCGCCAATGTCGCAACCCGCTGTGACTTGTCCAACAGTGATCCCAGCTTATCTTGGTAGACCACTTTTTTGAGATTTTCTTGTTGTGCTTCCAGTGGCTTATTGAGGTCCTGCTCCCAGAAGAAGGCAGCATCGGAGAGACGGGGACGAATCACCCGCTCATTCCCACTCTGTACCATGCTGGGATCTGCACTTTCAATATTGCTGACGGTGATAAAGTGGGCCATCAACTGTCCATCAGAGTCTACAACAGGGAAGAACTTCTGGTGCCCCTGCATAGAGGCGATCAGTGCCTCTTGTGGTACCTCAAGAAAGCGCTCCTCAAAGCTGCCACTGATGGCAACGGGCCACTCGACCAGTGCAGTCACCTCGTCCAACAGTGCAGGATCAATGACAGCCTTGCCGTTTAGCTTGTTGGCAACCTCAACCACCTGCTGTTCAATACGTGCTTTACGGTTGGCGGCATCGGCCATCACCATACCCTCATCCTTAAGCTGATTGACGTACTCTGCCGGGTTGGTGATGGTAATCGAGTCAGGGTGGTGGAAACGGTGACCACGGGTTTGGTTACCGCTCTCTATATTATAGAGAGTCGCAGGTACGACCTCATCACCCAACAGCGCCACTACCCAGTGAACCGGACGTAAGAACTCAACCTCTGAGGCACCCCAGCGCATGCGCTTTGGTATTGGCAGACGATCCAGTGCGGTCTGTAGAATTTCGGGAAGTAGCTCTTTTGCAGAGACCCCTTTCTGCTTCAGGGTGACACCCATCCATACCCCCTTGGGGGTATCGATCTTCTCTAGCGCCTCAACAGCAACCCCACAGGATTTGGCAAAACCCATCAGTGCTCTGGAGGGGTTACCCTCAGCATCAAAGGCGGCCTTTTCCGCGGGCCCTTTACGTAGATTCTCTTGGTCAGCCTGTTGGGTCTGTAGGTTACGAACCCAGACCGCCAGACGACGGGGTGCGGCATAGAGACTAACGCCACCATGCTCCAGAGCAGCCTTCTCTAGACCAACCTCTATCTCACGCCCCAGAGCCTGGCTTAAAGTAAGCAGTGATTTGGGAGGTAGCTCTTCGGTACCTAGCTCAAACAGGAAATCTTTACAGTCACTCATGAGGCATCTCCTAACATCGGGAAGCCAAGGCTCTCGCGGCGCTCATAATAGGCCTGTGCCACGGCACGGGAGAGGCTACGGATACGACCAATAAAGCGGGCACGTTCGGTAACCGAGATCGCATTGCGCGCATCCAGCAGATTAAACAGGTGAGAAGACTTCAACATCATCTCATAAGCGGGTAGAGGCAGGTCAGCCTCAATCAGCTTCTTGCTCTCAGATTCGCAGTTGTCGAACTGCTGGAACAGGGCTTCAACATTGGCGTGTTCAAAGTTATAGGCAGACATCTCCACCTCATTCTGGTGGAACACATCGCCATAGGTCACCTTGCCCAGTGGGCCATCTGTCCAGACCAGATCAAAGACGCTCTCCACCCCTTGCAGGTACATCGCAATACGCTCTAGGCCGTAGGTGATCTCCCCCGTAACTGGACGACAATCCAGGCCGCCGACCTGCTGGAAGTAGGTGAACTGAGTCACCTCCATACCGTTGAGCCAGACCTCCCAACCCAGCCCCCAAGCCCCCAGGGTTGGAGATTCCCAGTTATCTTCTACAAAACGGATATCGTGGGTCAGTGGGTCGATGCCCAACATCTTCAGCGAGTCGAGATAGAGCTGCTGAATCTCCAGTGGAGAGGGTTTAATCACCACCTGAAACTGGTAGTAGTGCTGCAGACGGTTGGGGTTCTCCCCATAACGACCATCGGTAGGGCGACGCGAGGGCTGCACATAGGCAGAACTCCAAGGCTCTGGCCCAATCGCACGCAAGAAAGTGGCGGGGTGGAAAGTACCTGCCCCAACCTCCATATCAATCGGTTGATTAAGGAGACAGCCCTGATCAGCCCAGTAGTTTTGGAGTGAAAGAATCAGCCCCTGAAAAGTTGATGGATTGTTATTGCTCATGGAAAGTCTGACTTCGTAAAGGGTTCTTCAAAAAAGAGGCAGAGTATAGCGTGAAAGCGGGTGGGGGAGAATCGGTAGCGAGGAAATTAGAAGGCATTATAGAAGATGATAAAATAACAGCTATGAGAACACTATTAAGAGGTCGATTAAACCAGCTTGCACTGCTGATACTGATGCTACAGTTTCTGAGTGAACTGTTACTGGGGCACTCTCTATTATTGAGCTTTTTAGCGCTGCCTGCTGCAGGGGTGTTGATGGGACGTTTCAACAGTGAGATAGAGAGCCACATCTTGCTTCACTCCATTCAGCTGGTGACCCTATTTGCGACCCTTCTACTGATTATCTACGCCTCAGAGTTGGGTGGTACTGGTGGGGTGATCTTTTTTCTCCTCACCTTTCCCCCTATGTTTTATTACGGCTTCCAGCAAAAAACGGCGTAGGCACACCGAAATTGGGGGGGATTTTCCACCCCATAGCCTGTGAAAAGGGTGGAATCCTACCCAAACCATTTTTTCTATTTCTCTATGATTGAGTAATAACCTGATAGTAATCAATCGGTAATCTCCTTCCTATAGGTTTTGGTATACCCGTTGCTAGAATAGAAGAACGGTTCATCCACTGAATCTAGAATTCAAAAAACTATTCCTTAAGGAGGAAATTGAATGTTCAAGAAACTGACAACTGCTGCACTCTGCCTTGCCGCTGCTGTAGCGACCACCACCGCCTTTGCTGCTGATCCGCTTGTGATCAAGTTCTCTCATGTTGTTGCAGAGAACACCCCGAAGGGACAGATGGCCAACAAGTTCAAAGAGCTGGTGGCTGCCCGTATGGGTGACCGTGTGAAGGTTGAGGTCTACCCCAACTCACAACTCTTTGGTGACAACAAGGTGCTGGAGGCGATGTTGCTGGGTGATGTACAGATGGCCGCCCCTTCTCTCTCCAAGTTCAGCCGTTATACCAAGAAGCTGGCGCTTTATGATCTCCCTTTCCTGTTCAAGGATATGGATGCGGTTGAGCGTTTCCAAAAGGGGCCAGCAGGCCAGAAATTGCTCAAATCTGTCTCTCGTAAAGGGTTGCTGGGTCTGGGCTACCTGCATAACGGCTTGAAGCAGCTCTCTGCCAGTGAGCCACTGAAAGTACCTGCAGATGCCAAGGGGCTGAAGTTCCGCATCATGTCCTCTGATGTACTGGAGGCACAATTCGAGGCGGTTCACGCCATGCCACTGAAGAAGCCATTCTCTGAGGTCTTCACCCTGCTACAGACTAGGGCGATTGATGGACAGGAGAATACCTGGTCTAACATCTACTCTAAAAAGTTCTTTGAGGTACAGCCTACCATCACTGAGTCTAACCATGGCCTGCTGGACTATATGGTTGTAACTTCCAAGGAGTTCTGGGGCAGCCTTCCAGCTGACCTGCGTGGTGATGTACAGAAGGCACTGGATGAGGCGATTGCACACGGTAATACCGTTGCCGCACAGAAGTCTGTTAGTGATAAGCAGAAAATCATCGACTCTGGTCGTTCCAAGGTGCTGAACCTCTCTGCTGCTGAGCGTAGCCAGTGGGTGGATGTGATGAAACCGGTATGGAAGAAGTTTGAGAAGAAGATTGGTAAAGATCTGATCGATGCAGCTTACGCCTCTAATAACTAAGTTGTTGAACCTCTAGTTATATAAACCGTAAAGGCAACCCCCACATTTGTGGGGGTTGCTGTTTTTATCAGACAGAACCCGAAGGAGGGTCGGCGAATGTTTTTAAAACGACTTCACAAGGCTGAAGAGGCGATCATATCGCTGCTGCTGGTGTCGATGACACTGCTGGTCTTTATCGAGGTGGTACTGCGTTTCGGGTTTGGAACGGGCTTCAGCTGGGGACAGGAGCTAACGCTCCATCTATCGGCTTGGTTTGTTCTGTTTGGTATCTCCTATGGCCTCAAGGTTGGGGCTCATATTAATGTGGATGCCTTTGTGCGACTGTTTTCACCCAGTGTGCAAAGGGTTCTGTCATTAATTGCTATATTGCTGGCGCTCACCTACTGCGCCCTGTTTCTCTATGGCTCATGGGTCTATCTGGAGAAGATGTACGTGATCGGGGTCTCAATGGAGGACCTTGAATTTGCCGACTGGATGGTGAGTGGGATGTCGGAAGAGTCACAAGAGTTATGGAAGATCTATATCGATGAGCCACTGGTTCCACTCTGGTTGGCGCACGGTATGTTGATTGTTGGACTCACCTTCTTCTCCATTCGTCTGCTAGAGCTGTTGTGGTCCGTTGCTACAGGCCAATCTAGCGGATTTGGTCATGTGGATGAGGCGGAAGAGAGTATGCATCTGGCTGAGTCACTGAGGGGTGAAACACTGGATGATGATGAACCACCTGCTGAATTGAGTCTCTCTCTCAATAGTGGTGAGAATAGTAGTGACAAAAAAGAGGAGGCCGCCAAATGACTACCGCAATCCTGTTTATCTTCCTCTTTGGCTGCCTGCTGCTGGGTATGCCAATTGCTTTGGCGCTGGGCTTCTCCAGCATCACCACCATCCTCATCTTCTCTGATGACTCCATGGCTTCGGTGGCACTGAAGCTGTTTGAGGCACTCTCTGAACACTACACGCTGTTGGCGATCCCCTTCTTCATCTTGTCCTCCGCATTCCTCTCAACGGGTGGGGTGGCGAAACGGCTGATCCGTTTTGCGATTGATATGGTGGGCCATATTCGCGGTGGAATGGCGATGGCCTCGGTAATGGCCTGTATGCTGTTTGCGGCAGTCTCTGGCTCATCACCCGCTACGGTAGCGGCGATTGGTACGATTGTAATTGCGGGTATGGTTAAGTCGGGTTATCCCAAGGAGTTTGCGGCGGGTGTGATCACCAATGCCGGTACCCTCGGTATTCTGATCCCCCCCTCCATTGTGATGCTGGTCTATGCAGCGGCAACCGAGGTCTCTGCGGCACGGATGTTTATGGCAGGTTTCATTCCCGGTTTAATGATGGGCGGCCTGTTGATGGTGGCTATCTACGTTGTGGCACGGGTCAAAGGTCTCCCTTCGCAGCCCTTCCCCGGCTTCGGTAAAATAGCGAGGAGTGGTGCCTCTGCATCCGGTGGCATTATGTTGATCGTGGTGGTGCTGGGTTCCATCTATGGTGGTATTGCCAGTCCAACTGAGGCGGCGGCGGTCTCGGCCATCTACGCCTTCCTGGTCTCTGTCTTCTTCTACCGTGATATGGGACCGCTCAAACAACAGCCTTGGCGTAAGGCGGGTGAGAGCATCGGTGGCATGTTGCTGCGTAACAGTTGGATTATGGCTTGGGGGTTGCCAAAATCGGTCACTCATCCCGAAGTGCGGAAGACGGTACTGGATGGTGCGCGTGTCAGTATCATGCTGCTGTTTATCATCGCCAATGCGATGCTGTTTGCCCATGTACTCACCACCGAGCGTATTCCCCACCAGATTGCTGAGACCATTGTGGGCTGGGGGCTAGAGCCATGGATGTTCCTGATCGTAGTGAATATCCTGTTGCTGATTGCCGGTAACTTTATGGAGCCCTCTGCGATTCTGCTGATCATGGCCCCGATCCTCTTCCCAATTGCGATGAAGCTGGGGATCGACCCCATCCACCTCGGTATCATCATGGTGGTGAATATGGAGATTGGTATGTTAACGCCGCCGGTGGGGCTTAACCTCTTTGTCACCGCAGGGATCACCGGAGAGAGCATGGGCTGGGTGATTCGTTCGGTACTACCGTGGATGCTGCTGTTGCTGGCATTCTTGATGATGATCACCTACATCCCACAGATCTCGCTATTCCTGCCGGAGTATATTGATCAGTTAAATGGTTACAAATAGAGGAGTTGTCTCATGAGCAATAACCCAACGATCAACACCATCATCTACGCTACCGATATGGGGGAGCACATGCGCCCAGTGTTTCGTCGAGCGATCCACCTAGCAGAACACCATGAGGCGAATATCATCATGGTCCATGTGATGGAGCCGTTGACATCAACCGGTAATGCGGTGGTGGAGGCCTATCTACCCAAAGAGCAGCTGGAGAAGTTCCACCATGAGGGGATGCAGAGCGTGTTGGAGCGGATGCACCAACGGGTAACCAGCTTCTGTAGAGAAGAGACCGGGGCCTGCCCCACGACGGGTTCTACCCTAGTGAGTGATATTGTGGTAACACACGGTCGCCCCTCGATGGTGATTCCGGCACAGGCGACCGATAAAGGGGCGGACCTGATTGTGATGGGTACCTGCTCTCATCGCCTGTTGGGGCATGGGCTACTAGGTTCAACGGCACAGCGGGTGATCCAGCGCAGTGATGTGCCGGTGATGGTTGTTCCCAACTGCGAATAATAGTTGACCACTATTTTTAGAGAGACCCTATCTCAAATTTTAGATTCCATTCCTGAAGGGTCAGGGGTAATCTCAAGGCTATCCATCCACAGTTGATTGACGAAGAATGAAATCATGGCAGAAGATCTGAAGCAGAGCGCACTCCACTACCACCGCTACCCTAAACCGGGCAAGCTAGAGATTAAAGCAACCAAGCCACTCGCCAATCAACGAGACTTGGCGCTGGCCTACTCCCCCGGAGTGGCGGCCGCCTGTGAGGAGATCGTTAAAGACCCACTCCACGCCGCAGACTACACCGCCCGCTCCAATCTGGTTGGGGTGATCAGTAACGGTACCGCAGTGTTGGGGCTGGGTGCCATTGGTAGCCTCGCCTCCAAACCGGTGATGGAGGGGAAGGCGGTACTGTTCAAACAGTTTGCCGATATCGATGTCTTTGATATCGAGATTGAGGAGCGTGACCCTGAAAAGCTGATCGACACCATCGCGCGACTGGAACCCACCTTCGGTGGTATCAATCTTGAAGATATCAAAGCCCCCGAGTGCTTTATTGTAGAGAAGGCACTCAAGGAGCGGATGAAGATACCGGTCTTCCATGATGATCAACACGGTACCGCGATTGTGGTCTGTGCCGGTATGGTCAACGCCCTGCGGGTAGTGGAAAAAGAGATCAGCGAGATCAAACTGGTCGCCTCGGGTGCCGGTGCAGCAGCGCTTGCCTGTCTTGATCTGTTGGTTGAACTGGGATTGAAAAAAGAGCATATCACCATCACCGATCGTCATGGGGTGGTGCATAGCGAGCGCACTGAAGATATGGACCCATACAAGGCGCGTTATGCGATTGATACCCCACTGCGCACACTGGAGCAGGCGCTGGAGGGGGCTGATGTCTTCTTGGGACTCTCTGCAGCGGGTGTACTGAAGCCAGAATGGTTGCCACAGATGGCAGAAGATCCGTTGATCTTTGCACTCGCCAATCCAACCCCAGAGATCCTGCCAGAGACCGCTACCGAGGTGCGCCCTGATGCAATTTTTGCTACCGGTCGCAGTGACTACCCCAACCAGATTAACAACGTGCTCTGTTTCCCCTTCCTCTTCCGTGGTGCACTCGACTGTGGTGCTACCGAGATCAATGGAGCCATGAAGAGAGCCTGTGTCGAGGCGATTGCTGAGATGGCTCGTGCACGCCCCTCTGAGATTGTGCGTCGCGCCTATGGTGGACTTGACCTTAAGTTTGGCCGTGACTACCTCATTCCCAAACCTTTTGATCCACGGCTGATGGAGCACATCCCCTCCGCAGTGGCACAGGCAGCGATGGATTCTGGTGTCGCCTCGCGTCCTATTGAGGATATGGAGGCCTACCGCCAATCCCTACATAATCGCATCTACCAGACTGGGATGACCATGAAGCCAGTCTTCCATCAGGCACGTTGTGAGCTACAGCGGGTGGTGTTTGCCGAAGGAGATCAGGAGCGGGTGCTGCAGACTGCACAGCAGGCGGTAGAGCAGGGAATCGCCTACCCGATCTTGATTGGCCGTAAACATGTGATTGAGGCCAAGTTGCAAGAGCTCGGTCTCAGTATTCAAGCGGGCAAAGATTTCACCCTGCTGGACCCGCACGATAATCCCGACCAAGAGGGCCATGTTGATAGCTATTATCGCCACACCAAACGGCTTGGCTACTCACTGGCTGAGGCACAGGAGGAGGTGCGCAATAACCCCACTGCAACAGCGGCCACTCTGCTCTATCGAGGGGAGGTTGATGCGATGATCTGCGGCACCGTGGGACGTTATATGCGTCACTTGGAACAGATTGAGATGCTGATTGGACATGCCAAAGGGGTCAAGCGTTGCTCCGCGATGGAGGCGGTGGTGATGCAATCCGGCACGATATTCTTCAGTGATACCTCCGTACAGGTGGACCCTGATGCAGAGGCGTTGGCAGAGATCACGGCTCTCAGTGCACAAGAGATACGCCATTTTGGAATCGAGCCTAAGGCAGCGCTGCTCTCCCACTCCAACTTTGGCAGCCACGATGACCCAGCTGCCACCAAGATGCATCAGGCGTTGCGGATGGTGCGTCGTCAATGCCCTGATCTAGAGATTGAGGGAGAGATGCGTGGTGATCTGGCGCTTTCCGAGAGCATACGTCACAACCGCTTCCCAGACTCGTTACTGGAGGGGCAGGCCAATCTCTTAATCATGCCCAATCAAGGTGCAGCCAATATCGCCTGCAATCTGGTTAAGGTGGTGGGCGAGGGGATTATTGTGGGGCCGCTGTTACTGGGTGTTGCCAAGTCGGCGCATATTGCGACCCCCAATACTACAGTGCGTGGACTACTCAACATGACGGCACTGGCTGCAGTTCAGGCACAACGCTGTGTACAGAGCCGCTAGCTCTGCAGATTTTCGATCTCAACAATCAGCTTCTCAACGGATGAAGTAGCCGTCTCATACTGCTCTTCATCGAGCAGCTGACAGATCTCCCCCCCCCTCTTGCTCATCAAAGGGTAGCCAAAGACCGCACCGCTCCCTTTGATATCGTGGGTGATCTTCCTGACTTGTACCCAATCCTCAGCAGCTAGAGCAGTGATCAAACTTTTTCTGTATTCGGCATATCCCCTAAAAAATTCCTCCATCATCGGAGCGGGAATGGATAGGGTATTGGTGCTCTTTTTTACCTGCTCTTCTCCGCTCAAGTACTGCTTCAGTACACTTTCCAATTTCATCTTATCGAAAGGTTTGCCGATAAAATCATCACATCCAGCCGCCTCGAAGGCATCTCGATGAGACTGCATGACGTTGGCGGTCAATGCCACAATGGGTGTCTGGTTGCCCTTTTCGCGGAGTATACGGGTGGCTTCAATACCATCCATCACCGGCATCTGCATATCCATAAAGATCAGGTCAAACCGCTCCTGCATCGCCAGTGTGACCGCCTCTTCACCATGGTTGGCTACGCTGACCTCGGCTCCCATAGACTCCAGCAGATAACGCTCCATCATCTGCAGTGTCTGAGTATCCTCCACAACCAGCACTTTACCGTAGTAGTGGTGACTACTCCCCTGCGAGTGATGGTTCGTTGCATCGTACTCAACTATTGGCTGTTTGCTTTCGCGGTAGGGGAGGTTGATCGTGAAGGTTGAGCCGACCCCCTCAACGCTCTCCACATCGATTGAACCCTTCATCATCCCGATCAGATTATGAGAAATATAGAGTCCTAATCCGCTTCCACCAAAACGCCGAGAGATTGATTGATCCGCCTGCTGGAAGCGCTGGAAGCGCTGGAAGAGCTGAGAGCGCACCTCTCTAGGTATACCAATACCACTATCCTGTACACTGAAGTGGAGCTGGTTTTGGTGGGTAGATACCGTCAGTACGACAGAGCCTTTTTCAGTGAATTTGATGGCATTACCCAATAGGTTGATTAAAACCTGTCCGATACGTTGCTTGTCACCGATCAGTTGAAAGTCTGGCTTGGCCTGCTGAATCACCTTCAGCTGCAGACCAGCGTCTTGTGCGCGGACTGAGAAAAGTTGTTTAATGTCGGCTATAAAGTGGCTCAGATCATAAGGGTGTTCATCGATGGTGAACTTACCCGACTCAATCTTCGACATATCAAGGATGTCATTGACCAGTGCCAGTTGGCTTTGACCAGCGACCTCAATGGAGCGTAACAGACGATTCTGTTTCTCGTCACTGATTAAATTAACAAGGATCTCACTGCTACCGATGATGCTGGTTAATGGTGTACGTAGTTCGTGGCTCATAGCCGCAAGAAACTCATCTTTTGTCCGGTTGGCTTTGACTGCCTGTTGCTCACTGTTAATCAAGCGCTTGATCAGTGGAGCAGTCAGGTGGTGAAACCCTATCGCACTCACCACCGTCAACATCAGGCTGATCAAAATCGCGACGGCTGCGGTTACGATAAAGGGCTGCTGAATCTCAGCCAGATCAATCTTGGCGACCACACCATAATTGAGGATAGCGACCGGCTCATAGGCGGCCAGCACCTCGACCCCCTGATAGTCTTTATCGACGATGATTCCAGACTGCCCCAGTAGAGCACGCTGCATCGGTACGGCATAGTCTCCGCCCATCTCAGCCTTGATGCGTTTGAATGTGTTATTGAGGGCAATTTGGTTGTGATTCTCTAATAGAAAGACCATTTCACCATTTTCCAGTTTTCCGAGTACAAACTCTCCGGTTTTACTGAGTCCACGATATCGGCTGTGTGCATCCCGAATTTGAGAGAGAGTCGCAAACTCAGAGCTGCTATCTACTGTTGTACTGTTCAGCTGATCAAAACGGGCAACGGCTTCGATCAGTCGCGCCTGACTAACCACGGTCTCTTGTAACCTGTCACGCTGCTTATCATAGGCGGTCTGATAGAGCATATAGGTGGTGATCGAGATACTGGCCAGTACCACCACAAACATGATGATACTCAGCAGATAGGGGTTTTTATCTAGGTCGTATTTTTTGTTGATGAACACAGTTACTCTCTATTTATTACAAAATAGTAACATAACGGCGGTTGTTGGCGATGGTCTGTCGCTGGGTAGCAATAGTGGGGTGCTACGAAGAGGGGTGTAACCTAACTCAAAGGGAGGATATGATCTGCTGCTTATATTTAGGTGATCTCCAGCGTAAATTTATTCATCATGGTGATCAAGCTGGAAGACTGCTCCTCCATATTCTGTGCATTGGCAGCCCCTTGTTCAACCAGTGCTGCGTTTTGCTGTGTTGTTGAGTCTAGCTTCTCAAGAGCATAGTTAACTTGACCAATGCCCTCTGACTGTTGCTGTCCAATGGTGGTGATCTCTGAAATGATGGTGCCAACTTGCCCAACGGCACCAATCATCTCCTGTAGTGATTCCCCTGAGCGCTGAACCAGCTGATTCCCCTCTTCTACCCGTTGTCCACTCTGCTCAATCAGTCCAGTGATCTGTTTGGTCGCATCGGCAGCGCGTTGTGCAAGGCTACGCACCTCTCCAGCAACTACAGCAAAGCCTCGCCCATGATCTCCGGCGCGTGCCGCTTCGACTGCGGCATTCAGTGCCAAGAGGTTGGTTTGGAAGGCGATACTGTCAATGACGTTAGTGATCTCAGCAATTTTACTGCTTGACTGAATAATCCCGTCCATCGCCTCAACCACCTGAGCCATTACTCGGTTGCTCTCTGCGGCTTTGTTGTGGGTCTCATTGGAGAGCTGATCAGCGCGTTGGGTACGTAGTGCATTTTGCTGTACCAGTTCAGTCATCTGCCTCATGGATTGAGCCGTATCTGAAAGGTCCGCAGCTTGTCCATTGGTGCGCTGAAATAGGTTGTCATTTTCAGAGGAGATCTGGGCATTGCCGTGTTGAATTTGTTGGGCGTTCTCCTGTACCTCTTCTACCATCTGATGCAGCTGCTTGAAAGAGCGGTTGAGTGCAGTGGTCAATGTGCCCAGCTGTCCATCATAGTGGGTATGGATGGTTTGGGTTAGGTCTCCCTGTGCCAGAGCATGTGCTGAGAGAGAGATCTCTTCGATGGCAGCAGAGAGGGTATCTAGTGAGCCGTTGAGGTTGCTCTGCAGGCGCTGTAGCTGACCTTTGAGAGATACATCAACTCGCTGTTTAAAGTCACCGGCAGCAACTGCACTCATCACTCGGTTAATCTCCTTAATGGCACTGCCTATCGCCTCCATCGTTGTGGTCGCACCATCCAGTGCCTCTTTATAGCCCCCCGATAGCGTAGCAGAAGGGGTTGATGAGAACTCTCCGGCAGCCATTGAGGTGAGTACACCATTCAGCGCACTCATAGTCTCTTGTATACGGATGGCACCTTGATTGACCCCCTGTTTTAACAGGCCTAAATCCCCTTTTAGATCAGCATTGACACGCTCATCAAAATTCCCATTAGCGATGGCGTGGATTACATCCCCGACCTCCTGATTGGCGACCTGCATACTCTCCAGTAGGTGGTTGACGGCTGTGGTGCTACGCCCAACCTCATCATTCCCTCTCACCTCCAGACGCAATGAGAGGTCACCCGTCTCAACCACACGGCGGGTCAATGCGGCGAGTTGCTGCAGAGGGGGGGAGGTGGCACGGTAGGTGGAGTAGAAGAGGGAGAAAATCAGCAGGGATAGCAGGGCAAAACCAAATATCACCATCTGCATAAAGGCACCGCTCTCCTCTGCAACCTCTTGATACTGATCTTTGGAGAGGTATTGCAGAGTATTGCGGATCTGAGCCATCTCTTCCAGCATCTTGCCGGTCTCCAATAATAGCTCTATCTGGGTCTCTTCCAGCTCCTCCAGAGTCACCCCTTCATCTACATCCACAAACTGCTGTAGTGAGATCAGCACCTTTTCCCATAACTGGTACGCCTTCTGCAACTCAATAAACTCTTCGCCATGGAGCACAGATTGATAGCGCCCCTGAGTGGCCTGAGAGAAGAATTGAGAAAGCTTGCCACCCTCCTGCTCGATGGCCTCAAGTGCAGTATTTCCCCAGCCCCCACTCATCGCCTCATGGCTGCCGCGTAGTACCCCTTCTATATGGAGTACAGCATCACCAAACTCCAGAGCCGCCTGTGCCTGTCCATTGAAGGTATCGTGACCTCGCCACACAAATAGCAGTAGTGAGACCACCAGCACCAGTATGGTGCCTCCTGAAATAAGCAGCTTTAAACCCAGTGAGAGGTTACGGTAAAAGGTAAACATGATTTTCCCCTATCGGCTCACTTCAAGAGCAGACTTTTTCCAGCCAGAGAACCCTTCACGCAGCCAATAGACATGCTGAAAGCCGTTACGGATGGCAATGATTGCGGCTTTGTATGACTTCCAGCCATAAGCGCCATCACTATAGAAGAGAATGGGAGTAGCAGGGTCTGATGGTAGCTTACTAAAGTTCAGCTTGTCTTTAGAGTCATCAAATCCGACCTGTTTTGCACTGCGTGGTTTGAAGGGGAGTGAGACTGCGCCAGGGAGATGTCCTTTAGCAAAGTTGAGTGTCTTACGTAGATCATAGATCTTGACTCTCGGTAGTCTGCTTGCATCTTGCGGAGTGATGATGGTGCCACCCTCCAGTGTTTCTGGGGTCAGCACCCGGGCGGCATATAGAGGCGCTGTAATGGTGGATAAAAGGGTAAATACCAGCAGTAGTGGGGTGAGTTTCATATTCTTTCCAAGTTGATGTCTGTTGTCTGAGTTGATCAGCATACAAACCAAACCTTAAGAAAGGGTTAACAGTATTCCCTAATAATTATTAATCGAGTACTCAGAACAGATGATGCTACTATCGTCTCTTTAGAATAATTTGGAAATTTACTACTCGTACTAGGTATTAGAGAAGAAGGAGAGTTGTTTGTCTCAAGCTGAGAACAGCGCAAATAGGTCACCATTAGCTGGTGCGCGTATTCTGTTAGTCGATGATAGTCGTGTGAACCAGCTGGTTGCACAACAGATCTTGTTGGCTGCAGGAGCTAAGGTCGCTGTTGTTGATGATGGAAAAAAGGCTGTAGAGGCAACACGCCAGCAGAGTTTTGATCTGGTGTTGATGGATATCTATATGCCAGAGATGGATGGGTATGAGGCGACACGACAAATACGTACCCGATTTAGCGCAAGGAAATTGCCGGTGATTGCGATGACTGGGGGCTCCTCTGAAACAGATGAGAGGCAGGCAGCCGAAGTGGGGATGAATGGCTACCTGTTTAAACCGATCGAGCTGGAGGCACTTTTTACGGCATTACGGCGCTGGAAAATGGTGATGAAGGATGCTTGAGTGTGTCTGCTCTTCAATGTTTGCTGTAGTAGTAACGAGCCCTTAAAAATAACAGATAGGGAGGGTAACAGTTGAACTGGGGAGCAATTTTACGCTATCGATGGTTGGTGGCAGCGCTATCTGCGATCGGCTATCTGTTGGTTGCTTGGCAGGCTGCAATGCAGGTACAGCAGACGGCCGTTGATGCACTGGCCGCATCGGGCCATAGTCAGCTCAACCTCTACGCCACCCACCTGCGGGGTGAGCTACAGCGTTTTGAGAAGTTGCCGACACTGATTGCAACCCACCCCAGATTGTTGGAGGTGTTGCAAGACCCGGATGATGTCGATGCAGTGGATGGCCTTAACCGTTATCTGGAAGAGATTAATCGTAGTACAGGGGCTGCTGATACCTATCTGATGGATCGCAATGGCCTGACCTTGGCGGCCAGCAACTGGCACAGCGAGCGCCCCTTTGTAGGGCGTAACTTTAATTTTCGCCCCTATTTTCAAGAGGCGATGGCGGGCCAGTTGGGGCGCTACTTCGCACAGGGTACGGCATCACAGCAGCGTGGTTACTACTTCGCCTCATCGGTCCGGGCAGGGGGTAAGGTATTTGGTGTGGTGGTGGTCAAGGTCAACCTCAGTAATATTGAGCAGGAGTGGGAAGGGCTACCGGAGGAGGTGGTGGTGACGGACCCCGATGGGGTGATCTTCTTTGCAACACAACCGACATGGCGTTTTAAAACCATTGCCCCACTGGACCATCAAGCGCGAACACGAATTGAGTTGAGCCGCCGCTACCCAAAGGCCGCACTGGAACCGTTACCGCTGAAGGCGTGGGTACCAGAGGGTACTCAACATCAACTGGTGCAGCTGGGTGATAATCAACAGCAGCGTTATCTGTTGCAGTCTCAGGCGATGGCAGAAGCGGGGTGGCAGGTACACCTCATGACCCCACTGCAGTCGGCCCACCAACAGATGGTGAATGCCATTTTGTTGATCTCTGCGCTTGCACTGGCGCTGCTTTTTCTGGGGTTGGGTCTGCGTCAACGCTACAAGAGAAGACTGGAGAAGATGCTCTATGATGAGCAGGCGCGTGAGGCGCTCTACCGTACCCATGCCCAGCTGGAGCAGCGGGTGAAGAGTCGTACTGCTGATCTGAGTGAGAGTAATGAGCAGCTGAGCCGAGAGATCGAAGAGCGCCGTCATGCCGAGGCACAGTTGCGTGCAACACAGAATGAGCTGATACAGGCTGCGAAACTCGCCACACTGGGACAGATGTCTGCTGGAATCAATCATGAGCTGAGTCAGCCGTTGGCTGCAATCCGCTCCTATGCAGACAATGGTCAAGCCCTACTGGAGAAGGGGCGGCTACAAGAGGTGGAGAGTAACCTTGTGCAGATCAGTGACCTCACCGAGCGCATGGCGCGTATCGGTTCGCAGCTCAAAATCTTCTCACGCAAGAGTACCGGGCTGGTGGGGGCTGTCTCATTGAAAGGGGTGATTGAGGCGGCACGGGCGATTATTGGCCCCCGTAGCAACAAGACCGATGCGACCCTGATTATTGCACTGCCCGATGAACGGCTACAGGTGTGTGCGGATGAGGTGCTGGTACAGCAGGTGCTGGTTAACCTGATTCACAATGCACTACAAGCCGTAGAGGGGGAGGCTGAGCGTAAGGTTGAAGTGCATACAGAGCAGCGCAGTGACCAGGTGGCGCTGGTGGTAGAGGATAGCGGCCCTGGTATTGCGGATGAGCATCTGGAGCATATCTTCGACCCCTTCTTTACTACCAAGGAGGCGAGTGAAGGGCTTGGATTAGGGCTGACTATCTCCAACCGGATTGTCACAGAACTAGGCGGTGAGATGAGCGCCAGCAGTGGTTGTTTGGGTGGAGCCCGTTTTGAGGTTGTATTGCCAAGCGTAGAGTCAGGACCAGAGTCAGAGCTAGAATCGGAGCGAAAGAGAGAAGAGAGATGAATGAACCACTGATCCTATTTATAGATGATGAGGCGCATATTCGTGCCGCCAACCGACAGACATTAGACCTTGCTGGGCTGGCCGTAGAGACTTTTGAGATGGCTGAACAGGCACTGCCGCAGATCACTCCAGAGCTGTTTGGTGTGGTGGTATCGGATATTCGTCTACCGAAAATGAATGGTATCGAACTGCTGAAACAGGTACAGGAGATCGACCCTGATCTGCCACTGATCTTGATCAGCGGACATGCCGATATCGATATGGCGGTGACAGCGATTCGTGACGGGGCCTATGATTTTATCGAAAAGCCATTTGGTGCAGATCGACTGGTCGATACCATACGCCGTGCGCTGGACAAGCGCAGACTAACCTTAGAGAACCGCCAGCTACGCAGTCAGGTGAGTGGTCAGATCAATTTGGGACCAAGAATCATTGGCCGTACCCGCTCCATCCAGACGCTACGTAACACCATTGCACAGGTGGCCGATACTGACGCCGATATTCTGATTTTGGGAGAGACCGGCTCCGGTAAGGAGATGGTTGCGCGTACCCTGCATGAACAGAGTGGGCGTAGAGAGCAGAACTTTGTGGCGATCAACTGTGGTGCGGTGCCGGAAAGCATTATCGAGAGTGAACTGTTTGGACATGAGGCGGGGGCCTTTACCGGTGCAGCGGGGCTGCGTATCGGCAAGTTTGAGCATGCGGATGGTGGCACCCTATTTCTGGATGAGATTGAGAGTATGCCACTGGTGGCACAGGTGCGACTGCTGCGGGTGCTGCAAGATCGGGCTGTGGAGCGACTGGGTTCCAATACCTTGATCCCGCTTAATCTGCGGGTGGTGGCGGCAACCAAAGTAGATCTACGCAAGGCGGCAGATGAGGGACTTTTCCGTGAAGACCTCTACTACCGCCTCAACGTGGTGAGTATTGAGATCCCGCCACTACGCCAACGCATCGAAGATATCCCCATGCTGTTCCAGCACTTTCTGCTGGTTGCCAGTGCACGTTATGGGCGTGAAATCACCACGCCTAATCCAGAACAGATCAGTGCATTGATGGCGCATGAGTGGCCCGGTAACGTGCGTGAATTGCGTAATGCCGCAGAGCGTTATGTGTTGTTGGGGAGTGATTGCGGCTTTGACTTCAAACAGCTCTTTGGTGAAGAGGGGGGTGAGGCACCGCGCACCTTACCTCGTCAGGTGGAGTGCTTTGAGAAGAGCTTGATCGAGCAGGCGCTGGGGGCGCATAAGGGGTGTATCAAACTCACTATGGAGCAGCTTGGGGTGCCGCGCAAAACCCTCTACGACAAGATGCAGAAGTATGGGCTGGACAAAAATGACTTCAAACAGGAGTAGGGGGTACCGTTAGAGGCTCCCTACATCTGCTCTATCGCCTCAATCAGTGCTTCAACTCGGCTGATTATTTTGGACTCCTCTCCTTGGTCAATCTCATTACAGACGGCAATGCCGAGTTTAGTCAGTTCAGGGTAGCCAAAGGTGGTGCCACTCCCCTTAATGGTATGTGCAGCAGCGCGTACCGAAACCCAGTCCTTCTTTGCGAGCCCTTCACTCAGTTGAGTCTTCATCAGTGCGGAACGCTCTTGGAACAGTTCGCGTAGTTCATCATCAATCAGCACACTGGGGGTGCTCGGTTCAGCCACGGGTTCACGGTTGGTAGCGGGTTGAAGGTGATGGCTCAAGAGCTCAAATAGGCTGTTGCGATCAATCGGTTTCGCTAAAAACTCATCACAACCTGCGGCATGAAACTGTTCGCGATGTTGCTGTAGTACATTGGCGGTGAGTGCAACAATCGGTGTTCTGTTACCAGACTGTTTGATCCGCTGTGTCGCTTCAAGCCCATCCATGATCGGCATCTGCATATCCATCAAAATCAGATCAAAAGTCTGCTGTTTAGCCAGATCTACAGCCTCTCTGCCGTTTCTTGCAATGGTTGTGGTAACCCCAAACGACTGCATCATCCGCTGCTCCAGAATCTGTAACTCAGGGGTGTCCTCAGCGATCAGCACATGACCTTGTAGTTGTTCATAATGGCTCTTCTGTGGCTCAGACTTGCCGGAGTCGGGTAGTTCGCTGGCGACATAGGGGAGCTGGAGCTGGAAGCTGCTCCCCTCTCCAGTTCGATACTCCCCCCCATCAGTTCGGCCAGAATCCTAGAGATATGTAATCCTAGACCGGTACCACCAAAGCGTTTGGATATGGTGCTATCGGCCTGACGGTAGGGTTGGAACAGCATTTTTTGGGCCTCTGCATCAATACCCACGCCGCTGTCCTCGACGCTGAAGCGCAGCTGCTCTTCACTCTCTAGGTGATCAATACGGAGTCGTATAAACCCCTCCTCGGTAAACTTGATGGCGTTACCCAGCAGGTTGATCAGAATTTGTGTAATGCGTTGAGGGTCTCCAATCAGCTGGTGTTCCGGGGTGACGGATTGGATGATCTCAAAATTGAGTCCACTACTCTCAATACGGGTAGAGAAGATGTGGCGGATCTGTTGGAGTAACTCCGAGAGCTTGAAGTTATTCGGGTCAATCTGAAATTTCCCCGCCTCGATCTTGGAGAGGTCGAGCATATCGTTAATCAGTGACAGCAGGCCGCGCCCTGCAACATCGATAGAGTGCACCATCTCCTGCTCACTGCTGCGTAGCGGCTGTTCAATCAATATTTCACAGTTGCCAATAATGGTTGTCAGTGGGGTACGTAACTCATGGCTGGTTGAGGCGAGGAACTGATCTTTTGCCAGATTGGCGCGCTGCTCTCGCTCTGCAGTGAGTGCAGTTCTCAGATCATGAACTACCAGAATGGCTCCATGGTGCTGCTCTCTCTGCGCCCCAGTACGGTAGAGTGGTGAACTGGAGATGTAGACCGGAATATTTGCCCCCTCTTTCTGAGGGATCTCCACCCCCATGTTGAGGTCCCCCTCCTCAAAGAAGAGCTGTCCAAAGGGGGTGATGCTAAACAGCTCCCACCACTGCTGTTGTGCGGGGTCATTCAGCAGTACCAGTACCCGTTTCTGCTCATGCAGCTGTAGTGGAAGCAGGCCAATCTCTATTTCGGCTAAGGTCTCATCAGGTTGTAGCAGGGGGAACCGTTGTGAGCGCCCCATTTTGCGTGCCCTAGGGTGCTGAAAGAACCGTTTCATCAGCCCAGCGTGCCCTTTGCGCATCGCCTTAGGAAGCAGAAGATCAAGACTATTGCCAATCAGCTGTTGCGGCTCCCACTGAATTACATTGCGGATGATGGGGTTGGTATTGAGGATTGTGCCGGACTCATCAATCAGTAGTACGGGTAACAGGGTGTCTTCAATCCACGCCTCAATATGCGCATAGTTGTTGCTGATTAACTGCTGTAGTCGTGTATGGAGCTGAGTCAGCGTCTGTGCGCCCATGGTGCCATCATTAACACTCTTGGAGAAGAGGTTGACTGCCGGGGTACCGAGCAGCTGTTGCTCTGTTTTTTCACACAGTCGTTCGATAGAGCGGTTGGCGTGGGTGATGTTGCCTCGATGGTCGACTGCGATCACCCCTTCGCGCATGGCATTGAGGATGAGCTCAAGCTCATGTTGATCATAGCTCTTCTCAGCCAGTAGCAAGTTATTCTTTCGCTTGGCGCGTTGCAGCTCATTTTGGCGAGCCTGGATGATCGCCTCTAGCTGTATTTTATGTAGCTGCAGTTGGCTCTGCTGGTGCCAGTGTTCAGCGTGAAGATGGGTGAGGTGGAGTAGCTCCGAGGGGATAAATGGTTTGCGTAAAAAATCAAATTTGATGCCGAGTTGGTGTCGAATATCATCCAGTGAGCGGTCACTATAGGCGGTAATGAAGATGATGCTAACCTCAGGATCGATCGCCCGAATCTTTTTTGCGGTGGTCAACCCATCCCAGCCAGAGGGCATACGCATATCGAGATAGATGACTGCGTAGGGGTTATGTTGTTGTAGTGCTTCGTCGACCTTGCTCAGGCCATCCTCTCCACTGGTGGTTGTATCGAGTTCAAAGGTGGGCTGCTCAGGAGGTGTATCTTCATTCAACAGAGTCTGGATCGTCTGGGTTTGGGCAGGGAGTGTGGTCAACACCTCTTGTGGCTCAAGGACGGCCCGATAGGTATCCAACATCTCCTGCTCATCATCAATGGCGAGTATGCGCCAAGGCCAAGGTGAAGGACAAGATGGGGAGGTGGGTGGTTTTTGAGCGGTGTCGGCCATGCTGTAGGTGAAGACTTCGTGTATAACTCTGGAGTGGTATGCTAAATCAGAGTGGCTTATAAAAGTGATTTCAGAGCGGTCTAAAGTGACTTAAGTCAACCGACCCCTCTGCAGAGGGGGTGCAGGGTGCACTTACGGATTGATCTTCAGCCCCATCTGTTCAGCGCGTTTACGCCACAGGTTACGTGCGAGCTGTTGCATATCTACCGTCTTGTCACTCTCATCGACAATCTCCAGCCCTAGCAGTGTCTCCAGTAGATCTTCCAAGGTGAGAATGCCGGCAACACTGCCATACTCATCCACCACCAACATCATATGGGTACGTAGTCGCAGGAACTGATCAAAGGCCTCTGAGAGCGTGGTTGACTCTGCCACCACCATAATCTCCCGGCGGTAGTTGCTTAACGGGTTTTGTCCATTACCGCGTGCTTGTGCCAGTAAAATATCATTACGCAGGATAAACCCAGTGATCTGCTCAGGCTCTTCGTCGTAGATCGGTATGCGTGAAAATGGGGTGTGGTCATATTTATGGAAAAAGGTCTCTACGGTGACCTGATCAGAGAGTGAAAAAATCACCGGGCGCGGGGTCATCGCATCACTTACCTGTGTGTCGTGTAGCCGCAGCAGATTATTGAGGATGGTGCTCTCACGTTCCGAGAGCTGCCCCTCCGCCTCGCTCAGTTTGGAGATGGCCTGAAACTCACCACGGCTCATCCCACTCATCATCGGTTCGTCAGCGAAGCGTGCGGTGATCTTTTCCGAGAGTAATACAAAAGGGTAGAGCAACCACACCAGTAGCTGTAGCAGCTGTGCAGTAACCGGGGCCAATTCACGCCAGTAGTAGGCGCCTAATGTTTTGGGAATGATCTCTGAAAAGACCAGAATCAACAGTGTCAGCAGTGCGGAGACAACTCCGATGGAGCCGCTGCCAAACACCACGGTTGCTTGTGCTCCAGCCCCTGCAGCACCAACGGTGTGGGCAATGGTGTTGAGGGTGAGGATTGCAGCCAGTGGCTGGTTGATTTCCCGTTTAAGCTGTTGCAGCTTGCCTGCGGCAGGGTGTCCCTTCTTCTCCAACAGGGCGATATGGGCAGGGGTGATGCTGAGAATCACCGCCTCTGCAATCGAGCAGAGAAAGGAGAAAAGTAGTGCCGCGAGAATATAGGTGAGTAATAGTGTCATTCGGGGTTACTTATCGGCAATGCGGATGAAGTGTGACCCTCCATATTAAATCAAAGTGCTGGAACAGAGGAGAGGTTTTTTACGGCAGCAGTTTGATAGCCGAACCTCAGCTCAGGAGATCACCTTACCGATCTCTAGTAACAGCTTCAGCACCTGATCGGTAACGCTCTCCTGTTCACCCTGATCCATGGCATCACAGATCTCTTTACCAAGCTGGCTCAGCTCAGGGTAGCCGAAAGAGGTAGCGCTTCCCTTAATGGTATGAGCCGTCTCCCGAATCTGTCTCCAATTTTTGGCAGAGAGCGCATCAATCAACTTCTCTCGGTGGTTGTTGGCGCTCTGCACAAAGATCGCCATCAATTCATCATCTACCATCTCATCTTGTTTTGCTGCGGGTCTCTCCTCAGGGGTAACGGCAGGCTGTATCGGTTGGCAGGAGAGGTACTGCTTGAGTAGTGCCTTCAGCTCCTGTTTATCAATCGGCTTACCGAGGAAAGCATCACATCCAGCTTGATTGAAGGCATCCCGATGTTTCTGCATGACGTTAGCGGTCAATGCCACAATGGGTCCTGAATAGCCGTTTGCACGCAGTGCTTCTGTCGCCTCAATCCCATCCATCTCCGGCATCTGCATATCCATCAGTATTAGATCAAAGGGGCGACCCATCGCAGCCTCCAGTGCAAGCTTGCCATTATTTACTACACTAACGGTTGCACCCAGTGCTTCAAGAATGCGCCGCTCCAGCAGCTGAAGTTCCACGGTATCCTCAGCAACCAATACCTCTCCACTAAAACGTTCTGAGAGCACAGAGGAGAAATTTGAGGCATGATCCCCCTGTTGGTAGGCTGGAATATCACTGCGTTGATAGGGGATCGTTAACTGAAATTTGGAGCCTTGATCCTGAATGCTGGAGGCATCAATCTCCCCCCCCATCAGTGAGGCCAAGCTCTCTGAGATAAACAGCCCCAGTCCACTGCCACCAAAGCGCCGAGAGATCGACTGGTCGGCCTGTTCAAAGCGTTTAAACAGCTCATCCAGCACAGCAGGGGAGATACCAATTCCGCTATCTTCAACGGTAAAGTAGAGGTGGCTGTGTAACCGTTCAGACCCCAGTTCATTAGGGTAATCAATTTAACGAAATAGTGGACAAAAGATAAGCATTGTGAGAGAGTAGCAATCATAGCTACGCAACAACTCCCACAAGCATGCATCTTAAAGACC
>Ga0209776_1000441_pt1 | contig 29008 bp, 32 predicted proteins | sample SaaInlLV_10m_DNA_3_FD_184670 | JGI IMG/M metagenome (GOLD analysis project Ga0209776, IMG submission 184670) | Marine microbial communities from expanding oxygen minimum zones in the Saanich Inlet - Saanich Inlet SI073_LV_165m_DNA (SPAdes) (version 2) | ecosystem: Environmental > Aquatic >...
TAACCTCAGCTTTTAGTTCCTCAGCGTCCTCTAACCTGTCACTCACTGAACCGTGCCAACCTTGTGCAATATTATCTACCTCACACTGTGAGTATCCGTGGTACTCTAGGTAGTTAGCAAATGAAGCGTTCTCCTCTGCTAGGTAGTCGCGTTGTATCTCTAAATCTTCCACTAATGTGGCTAGTTTTGTGTGTTGCTTATTCATATTATTTCTCCTCTTTTAATATTTCGCTATCAATCCAAGTAATAGTTTCTCTAATTTCATTGTCAATGCTTTCATAATGCTTGTCATTGATTAATGCAATTATCTCCAACCATCTAGTTCGTGTTTTAGCTGTATCATCTCGACTAGTAATAGCACGATAATCGTCATACTCCCAATTAGTTAATTCAAGTTTTCTCATTTTATTTCTCCTGATTCGATTCAATAACTGTAAATTCACAATCAAGGCAATAACCTATTTGGTCGCTATGTTTTACATATATTTCCTCACCTTTTATATCGTTTGGATGAACCCACGTCATTACTTGCACGTTGTATGAACCACACTTTTTACAACTAAATTCTTGCTTACTCATTAGAATTTACTCCTTAAATGGTCATCAACTGCACTCTTAAACGCATTACCGTCAAACTGCTCGTCAATCTTATAATCCAAGTCCTCAAGTATTTCGGCTTTTAGTCCCATACATTGATTATCAACTTCGTTTTCTATTGTTGTTGTGATATCACTAACACCCGACAAGTCTAGTATCAATTCCTTAACATTTATATCATGGTTAAGTAGTTTGATTAACTCCGCCCTAATAGGATTACTCTCGTAACTGTCTAGTTGGTGTTTATGATTGTCTAGTTGATTCTTTAGTTCGCTGATTAAGATATCTTTATGCCTAATCAGTTCATCTTTACCACTAATGACCTCTTTTGCTAGTATTAACTCTTCCTCATTTAAGCCTTTAATAGCTTCAATTAAATTATGCTCCATAGCATTTACTCCTTTGTTGTTATAAAAAAAACTCTACAGCGTCAACACTTGACCCCGTACAGATACCACCATCAATCTCCACAAAGGCTAAAACTTCGCCTACCTTTGCAGAAACTAAATCCTCTCGATATACCCCAATTTCCCACGACTCGTCGTCGCGCTGGAATATGCGATATAAAATATCCTCAACCTCAAATGCAACCGTCCCAACCTCTTCGAGAATAATTGCATAACTATTAATTACGTTTTCGCCTACCTTTGCTGTACTCATGTTTTTGACCTACATTATTAAAAAAACTCACGATAAAAAACCCGATATTTCACGGGTTCGTTATGATTAGTTTTCTTTGGCTACAAAAGTGTCAATATCGTCATCAGTAAAAGATGCCCCAACATTTCTACAATTCACATAGTTAGCTTTCCAACTATCGCCCCAAACGTGTTGCAAATACTCTGGTGCGTCGCAATCCTCTTCCAAGTAGTAAAAGCTATTATTCTCTCTGGAATACGTGGACGGGTTAAAACCTTGCATGTCCTCGCGTGGAACAATCAAATACCCGTGTGATGGTGTACTAATCCAATTTAAATTTGTCATAATATCCCCTTTGCATTATCGGTGTAATTATCGTCATTATTTCTAGTCAACGCTTTTGGCAATCTGAATTTGTCTAAAGCGTTTAACATCTCTTTTTTCCCTTTTGCGTTTCTTAACCTATCAAAGTCTTTTTTTGTTGGTTTACTATTATTAAAAATAACCTGATTAGCGTCTATACATTTATATTCTTTTTTGTTATTACTCATTTTATTGCTCCATTGTTATCTATCCAAAATTCAGTGCCATTGGGTAAACGATTTACATCTAGCCAATCCCTTGCTTTTTGCTTTAAATCTTTTATGCTTGATACATTAAAAAACTCAGTAGCATATGCATCACCTTTAAACATTGCAAAACCATTTTTATATGCTTTTTTGTTATTACTCATTTTATAGCCTCCATTTCATTAACCAGCTCAGTTAACACGTCGTATTTATCCGAACCCAATACGTCCAAGTCAATATATCCCGAGTCAGTTTTTGCACTGCATCGGATATACTCGTCAGCTATGTGACTAGTGCACATAAACTCTAAGCCATTCACAACACTATAAAAATCATGCATTTGTTCCCCGACTATCTCATCAAATATATAAATGTCATCAAACAACAAATAAGCGGTTTCAGTGTAGTTGCCTCGAACGTCGCCAAACCTATGAAACTTGATAGAAACTAAAGCATCGCCGTTTTCTAAATCATAAGTCTTATAATCAAAATCATTGCTTCCCATGCCTCCCCAATTGTAACTATTATCAGCGCTGGTATAATCCAAGTTTTCAATATCATCAACACTTTCAACTTCCAACAAATCACACGCTTTTCTATAGGTAACTTCATAATCAGCAAACGCTTCCACCAAGTCTAGAATATCGACTGTTATATCGTCGTCGCTCCTGGTTGCCAACGTTGTTGGTTGACCAAAGATTTTTACATCAGCGCCTCGCAACGCCTCCAAGTCTTTTTTAATATCTTTTAACATTTAAAATTCTCCTATTATTAATAACAACAACAATCCACCAACTAGCGCCACGAACAACGCGCTCGCTAGTAGTTCCATAAAAACATCTAATAACTTAGTCATTAAAATACCCCTTTCTATATGCGCTATACATTATCCAAAGCCCGTATAAAGCAGAACAAGCCAAGGCAACAACTAAGAGTGCAATAATATTGATTAACATATAACCCAGCCTTGCGCGTCAATGCGTCCTAGTTTAATATCATTCTCCGTTGGTGCTGGTATATGCGATTGTTCCCATGCCCTGCATAGTCCTATTTCAATAGGTAGCATGTCAAACGCCATAACATAAGCGCCAGCATCTCCAACCGTGTTTAGCTCGTATTCAGTTCCAATAGTATCAGCATGCCAAGCGGTAAACTTGTGCGCCTCGCTCCTAGTCATCTCTTGCGTTTCATATGTATTCATTGTCTTTCTCCATGTGTTAGCGTAATTGCTTCTTACATTATAGTCATACTTCTACATATGTAGTAATGTATTTATTAACTAATTCTGTTTACTTATATATACGGTCTTACTTGGTGCGTTGTACCTAAGCCAGCAATGATAATATCATTTAGGTATTGTTGACCAATACAGGGTGCGACGTCGACGACTAATAAAGGGAATACAATGCTCCTGGTATAGTGCTTATATCTATATAGCTGTATAGAGTAATACAAGTCTAGTTAGTTCAAGCTATCCCATCAAGCCACGCTATACAATCATGCAACAAGCCAAGCATTATCTCAGTCATAACAATGTAGCTCTAAATGTAACTCGATAGTTAATGCTTCGATTAATGCTTCAATTAACGTTGCACATACACTCTCACACGTCCCTAGTGCCAACCCTGCAATATGCCTATCATAGCAAAAACGCTATAAAAGGCCATGGCATCAGCATTGCAACGCTTTTCAGACGACCCCCCGCCCACCAAACAGCTACCCGTGCTATATACATAAGGTAGTAGTCACACAGCGGAGGGAAAATACATTATCATTTACCTAAGTAAACAGGAGACCAGTCAAGATGAGTACAGATTTAGTTAGAAACGAGCGTCAGGCAGAGTTTATAAGGCTTTTCGTAGGTTCACAGTGGGCAGGCAACGCTTCTAAGTGTGCTGCTGGAGCAGGATATAGCGAGGATACTGCAAAGCAAAAGGGTTATCAGCTGAAGAGGAAGTTTGCTGATAAGATTCAGCAGGAGACTGTTAGAATGATTGCAGATAGCGCTACACTAGGGCTTGCAGGGGTTTTGGACTTAGCCAAGAATGCAAGTAATGATAGTGTTAGACTGCAGGCTTGTAAGGATTTGCTTGATAGAGCAGGGTTTAACGCTATTAATCAGATAGAGATATCGGGGTTAGATAAGAAGTCAGATGAGGAGTTGAAGGAAGAGTTAGATCGTCTTTTAAACGCCAATGTCATCGATGTGACCCCAGAAAGTTCTACAAGTGTAGAAGATGAGGCTATATTAGCAGAATCTAATAATACTGCTGCATAAGGGATAAGTGACGAGTCTACAGTAGGGAAACACTTTGTTATTAATGTTATTAAAAGGAGAGTAATGAAGCACAAGGTTGAAGATTGTAAAGTTAAGTTAAGAGCTATTCATAAGTTAGCTAGTCAAATTAAGGCTGGCATGAAGGTAGATGATATTGAAAGTCATGTGATTGTAATGTTGGCCGAACAGATTCAATACCATACCGAACTCTTGGTACAGGAAGAAGAATGAACGTTGAAGAAGCATTAAAGATTGCTAAGGAATTGCAATTTAGGAAAGATCATAATAAGCTGAAGTATTACAAGCCGTATGAATATCAGGAGAAATATCATAACGCTATAGCGTCACAGAAACTATTGATGGCTGGTAATCGTATTGGTAAGTCTTTTTGTGGTGCTGCAGAGTTAGCATTTCACTTGACTGGTCTCTACCCTGACTGGTGGAAAGGTAGAAGATGGGATAGACCTATTAGGGCTTGGGCAGGTGGTGCATCGAATGAAACTACTCGTGATATTTGCCAGAAAGAATTGTTCGGGCAGCCAGACGATCCTTATTCTCGTGGTACAGGTGCAATACCTCTTAAACTTATCGGTGATGCTACTAGGAAGCCTGGTGTACCTAATGCACATAACTCTTGTATGGTAAAGCATGTTTCTGGAGGCTGGTCGAGGATCGGTTTTAAAGCTTATGAGATGGGCAGAGAGAAGTGGATGGGTGAGTCACTAGATGTTATCTGGCTAGATGAAGAGCCACCACAAGAAATCTACTCGCAGTCTGTAACTCGTACAGCGGATAAAGGTGGAATGGTTTATATGACATTTACTCCAGAGAGTGGAATGACGGAAACCATCGCTCAATTTATTAATGATTTAAAACCTGGCCAGTATATGCAACAAGCTGGTTGGGATGATGCACCTCACATGACAGATGATGTCAAAGAACAGATTCTAGCAGCACTGCCTCCTCATGAAAGAAAGATGCGTGAACAAGGGATTCCTTCTCTTGGCTCAGGTTTAGTGTTTCCAGTGCCAGAAGATTCTATTAAGTGTGAACCATTTGAGATTCCTTCTCACTTTCCCAGGATTTGTGGCATGGACTATGGTTGGGATCACCCGACAACAGCAATATGGGTTGCATGGGATAGAGATGCAGACATAGCTTATATATATGACTCACATTCTCAGTCTCAAGAAGTGCCAGCAGTGCATGCAGCAGCAATTAATGCTAGACCAAAGTGGATACCAGTCGTATGGCCCAGAGATGGTAGACAAGCAGACAAAGGATCAGGCACTCCATTAGCAGATCAGTATCGTGAATTAGGTGTAAACATGATTAAAGGCAATGGTAGATCATGGGGAGGCTGGTTCACAAACCCTCCTACTCCTGGTCAAAGGGAAGGTTCGGGTGGAGTTTCACTAGAATCTGGGATAATGGACTTGTTAGAAAGGATGAAAACAGGTAGATTGAAGATTTTTTCAACACAAAGTGGTTTGTTCGAGGAGTTAAGAATGTATCATAGAAAGGACGGTCGAATAGTTCCGTTTAAAGATGACTTGATTTCATCAATGAGATATGCGGTTATGTCTCTTCGTCTTGCGAGGATTCATGAAGTATCTCAAAGACAGTATCAAGCTGATAGTGAATTTAGTATTTTTTAAGGAGTAATAATATGGGTGGAGTAGTAAGAGCGGCAACAGGACTAATATTTGGTAAGCCAGACTTGCCAAAACAAGTTGAACAGGTAGCGTTAGCACCAGAAGTGGAAGCAGCGCCAAAGGTAGCTAAGGAAATTGATCCTGGATTCAAGAACTTAAAGAAAAAAGGTAGATACGGTACGGTACTTACTGCAGGCGGTACTTTGGGTAGTCCAGATATTGAAAAGAAATCACTATTAGGTAGTTAATATGGGCAAGAAAAGCGCACCAGCTCCTTTTATCCAACCAGCAGAAGAAACAACTGAAGCGGTAGATAGAAAAGAGCTAGACAGAATCACACGAAGAAAGATTGAGTCAGCTAAAAAAGCATCAGCATCTGTAAAAGATGGTGAAAAAGCACCTCAAGCATCACTATTAGCAGAAAGAGACTACTGGGACAAGAAGGAATCATTGCTTAAAGGATGATAACTCTCGTACCTAATGCAGGACAAGAGGTTACAGACTGGGTAGCAAAGCGTGTAAATGCTACTAATTTTGGCGCAAGCGTCAACTTTGGTATGTATAAAGACGGAGAACTTGTCGGGGGAGTTGTTTTTAGCGAGTATCGTGTAGAAGACATTGTATTTTCAGCAGCGTTTGAAGATAGAGGGTGTCTAACTCGATCAATATTACGCACTCTGTGTGAGTACCCTTTCAGACAACTTAAATGCCATAGAGTTTCCGCATATACTGAAACGGACAACAAAAGGGCGAACGTAATACTCAAAAAGCTCGGTTTTGTTCACGAAGGGACAATGCGAGAAATATCAGAAAATGGGAAGGATGCCAACATATATGGTATGCTTGAACGCGAATGTAAATGGTTAGGAGACTAAAATGGGAAAGAAATCAACACCTTACGTGCCACCAGCACCTGTAGATTACAATGCAGAGTCAAAGGCTCGTGAGAAAGAAAAGGCAGAGGGTGAAAAGTCACTAGCTGAAGAAAAAGGCAAGTTATTAGCTAAAAAGCAATCAGGCAGATATTCACTGTTATTAACAGGTGGAGAAGGTGTTCAAGACGAAGCAGATGTCAAAACACGTTCTTTACTTGGCTCAGGTAAAAAGGCGGTGTAGAGATGGTCGAACAAATATTAAAAAGACTAGAGAGATTAGAGTCAGGCAAGCAGACATGGGAAATTCATTGGCAAGAGATTCTTGACTATGTAATGCCTCGTAAAGCAGAGGTTACAGTTCAGTATGCTAAAGGTTCTAAACGTACCGAGAAGCTATATGATTCGTCAGCAATTCATGCGAACACATTATTAGCTGCATCATTACAAGGAACTTTAACATCAGCATCACTGCCATGGTTTCACTTACGTGTAAGAGACGAGAGTCTTAACCAGAGTAGAGAAGTACAGGTGTGGTTAGAGGACTGTCGTAATAGAATGTACAAAGCATTCAATTCATCTAACTTCAATACAGAGGTTCATGAGTTCTATCTTGATATTTGTTCTATTGGTACATCTTGTATTGAAACAGAAGAAGCTGAGAACGGTTTTAACTTCAGAACACTTCATATCTCAGAGTATTTCATCTCAGAGAATCATCAAGGCAAGATTGATACCTTATATAGGAAGTTTGAATACACTGCTAGACAAGCCAAACAGAAGTGGGGTGATGCAGTAGGTCCTAAAGTGCAAGAAGCATTTGAGAATAACCCTGACAAGAAGTTTACATTCATTCATTGTGTAATGCCTTCAGAAGAGTATAAAAGCAAGAAACAATCTAAACTACCTTTTATAAGTATTCATATAGGTAAAGAAGATAAGAACGTAGTACAAGAAGGTGGTTATAACGAAATGCCATACCTTGTAACTAGATGGTCTAAGGCTTCTGGCGAAGAATACGGTCGTTCACCTGCTTACAACGCTCTACCAGACATCAAAACTCTGAATAAAGCAGTAGAGTTAGGTCTTAAAGCATGGGCTAAAGCTATTGATCCACCACTTCTAGTAGAAGATGACGGTGTAATCGGTAGAGTTAAGACTACACCAGCAGGTATTACTGTTGTTCGTAGAGATGGCGCAATCAAACCTCTTAATACTGGTGCAAGATTTGATGTATCCGATATGAAAGAGACTGAATTACGTGGTGCTATTAAACAAGCATTCTATTCAGATCAGTTAGAGTTACAGAGTGGTCCACAAATGACAGCTACAGAGGTTCAGGTTCGTTATGAATTAATGCAACGTCTATTAGGTCCTACACTTGGTAGATTCCAGACAGAGTTCTTGAATCCGCTTATCGAAAGATGTTTCGCTATCATGCAACGTAATGAAATGTTTGCACCTGCACCAGGATCGTTAGATGGTATTGATATTGATATTGAATACGTTGGTCCTCTAGCCCGTTCTCAGAGAATGGAAGAGGCTACAGCAGTAGAAAGACTATATGAGATGGCTGCTAATCTTGCACAAATCGCTCCAGAGGTTATGGATAACATTGACCATGACGCTGCAATTAGATCAAGAGCTGAATTACTAGGTGTTCCTAAGAACATCATGCGTGATCCAGCAGTAATTGAAGAGAAGCGTAAAGCTGAGATGCAACAACAACAAGAAGCTATGGCTATGCAACAAGCACAACAAGGTGCAGACCTTGCAGCCACAGTAGCACCAGTAGCACAACAGCTTACATCTGAGAATGTTGAAGCTAGTGAAGCTGGTATGGCTCAAATGGTAGAGGCAATGCAATAATGCCTAGAGCTATTGCTAAAATCAAAAGAGATTATGCTGACTGTTTTGGGTCTATATCTGGGGGTAAAGTCCTAGATGACCTTCGCAGGGCATATCAACTACGAGAATCCTATGTAAAAGGTGACTCGTATGAAACCGCGAGGCGAGAGGGTGAAAGAGCTGTCTACCTTCGTATTTTAAATATGTGTAATATAAAAGAAGAGGAATAAAGTTATGAGTGAAGAAATGGTCACGAAAACAACGGATAATGCAGAAGTAGTAGCACCTGTTGAGAGTGGTAACCAAGATTGGAGATCGGGGTTATCAGAGGAATTGAGAGCAGATCCAACGCTTTCAAGTATTAATGATGTCGAGTCTGCAGCAAAAACACTTATTCATCAGCAAAAGATGATGGGCAGTAGAATCCCTATCCCTAAGAATGATGAAGAGATGAACGAGTTATATGCAAAACTTGGTAGACCTGAATCAGCAGATGGTTACGAAGTTGAAGTGCCTCAAGGATATGAACAATACTATCCAGAGGAAATGATGAACTCATTTAAACAAACAGGACATGATCTAGGGTTATCACCTAAACAAATGCAAGGACTAGTCGAATGGCAAAAAGGTTCTGTTGATTATCAAATGAATCAAGAGCAAGTTGCAGGTGATGCAACAGGTGTTCAGACAGAAGAAGTCCTAAGAGAAGAATTTGGTGCTAATTATGATAAAAGTTTATCAGCAGCACAGAGGGCATTAAGAGTGTATGGCACACCAGAGCTACAGCAGAAACTATCTGATCCAAGATTTGGGAATGATCCAGACTTGATTAGACTACTTGCTAATGCTGGTAAAGATATTACGGAGGATTCAGCACAAGGTACTGCTAACAACTCTCTAGTAATGAGTCCACTAGATGCTAAGATGCGTATTGAGCAGATTAACGGAGATAAGTCTAACGCTTACTGGGATGCAACAAGTCCTAAACATCAAGACGCTCAAGAAGAAATGCGACAATTATTTGATAAAGCCTATAATTAGTGGTAAGATAATAATCAAGCGAGGTAAAATTCGCACCAACCGTACATCGCCCTTATGGATAACGATAGGTTAAAGGTGGTTCTTAAACCCGTTTAGTCAGCGTGATAGACAGGACACCCGAAAGGATAATGACCGTTTTTTTGTTTAATAATAAAAGGAGGGCATTATGTCCACTGAAATCACAACTGCTTTTATCGAGCAGTATAAAAGTAATGTGTTGCACCTTGCACAACAAAAAGGTTCACGATTACGCGATACGGTTCGTTACGAATCGGTAACAGGTAAGAATCACTTCTTCGAAAGAATTGGTGCAGTTTCAGCGCAAAAGCGTACTTCACGTCACTCAGATACTCCACGTATGGATACTCCACATTCAAGACGTAGAGTTTCAATGGATGACTACGACTGGGCAGATTTAATCGACCAGGAAGATAAGGTTCGTATGTTAATCACTCCACAGAGCGAGTATGCAATGGCTGGTGCTAATGCAATGGGTCGTGCTATGGATACTGCAATTATTGAAGCTGCAGTTGGTAATGCTTATGGTGGCGTTGCTGGTGGTACTACTATCGCACTTCCTTCTGCACAGAAGATCGTTCATGGTTCAGCAGGTCTAACTGTTACTAAGCTTTTAGAAGCTAAAGAAATCATTGATGGTTCTGACGTAGATGCTGAAGAAGAGCGTTTCTGTATTCTTACTGCGAAGCAAGTTACAGACTTACTTAACTCTACTGAAGTTAAATCTTCTGACTACAACACTGTTAAAGCGTTGGCACAAGGTCAATTAGATTCTTTCTTAGGCTTTAAGTTTGTACGTTCAGAGCGTGTTGGCACAGATACAGATGGCAACCGTCAGGTTACTGTGTACTGTAAATCAGGTCTTGGTCTAGCAATGGGTTCAGAGATTCAAACTCGCATCAGCGAGCGTGATGACAAGAACTATGCTACTCAAGTATTTTTATCAATGACAATCGGTGCTACTCGTGTTGAAGACGAGAAAGTAGTAGAGATTGCGTGTACTGAATAATAGGAGAATATAAATGGCTATTACTACACAAAAAGGTACTCAAGTAACTGGATTTGACGCTTCACCTTCTGTAAGAGAAGATACAGCTGACATTCATGGTCGCTTGAGAATTGCTTACTTCGATCACACTCAGTCTGGCGCTGGTGATGCTACATCTTCTACGGAAGTTGTACGTTTACCTGCTGGTACTGTTCGTGTTCTAGGTGCAATGTGTCGCGTAGATCACAACTGGACTACTGCTAGTGCTACTATGGACATTGGTTGGGATGCTTACACAGATCTTGACGGTGCTGCTGTAGCTGCAGATTCAGATGGTATTGACAACGGTATTGACGTTGATACTACTGGTGAAGTTGCTATGGGTTCTGCATTAACTGCAGGAACTAAGACGTTCACATCGCAAGGTGGCGTATCTATTCGCTTAACAAGTGAAGATACAGCTATTGCTGATGCTGACACAGCTTCTGGTTACGTAGTTTACGTACTAGACTAAAGTAAGAAAAAATGAGGGCTTCCTATAATGGGTTGTCCTCACCACATTCAGGAGAAGAGATATGGCAACAGAGGTTTCCATTTGTTCAAACGCATTACGCAAGCTTGGTGACGATCCAATCACTTCCCTAACTGACGATACAGAGAGAGCAAGACTCTGTAACGCCTTTTATGCTCCAACCAGAGATGCCCTATTAAGGTCACATCCTTGGAACTTTGCTATAGCAAGAGCAGAGTTAAGTAAGCTATCAACAACTCCAGCATTTGATTACACTGCTGAGTTCACCTTACCTACAGATCCTTATTGTCTTAGAGTCCTTCAGATGGACTATCAAGATATTAACTTCAAGGTAGAAGGTCGTAAGCTACTATGTAACGAAGACAGTGCAAAGATTTTATACATTGCTAAAGTTACTGACACAGCGCAATTCGATTCCATGTTCACAGAGTTACTAACTTCGCGTATGTCTGCAGAGTTAGCTTATTCTGTTACAGGTAGTAATACCTTATCTAAGCAGATGTGGGAGTTGTATGACGCTAAGGTTTCAGAATCAAGAAGTATAGATGGTGCAGAAGGTTTTATTGACGGTATAGTTTCAGATACATTTACAAGCTTTAGAGGATAAAATGGCTAGAGTACATCCCTTTCAGTCTAACTTTACAGCTGGGGAGTTAAGTCCTCGTCTTGAAGGACAGATTGACTTTAAGAAATATTTTAACGGTTGCAGTGAGCTAACTAACATGGTGGTATATCCTCATGGTGGTGCTACTCGTAGAGGTGGAACTCACTTCGTTTCAGAGGTTAAAGACTCAACCAAGGAAGTAAGATTAATCCCTTTCGAGTTTAACATAACCCAGTCTTATGTATTAGAGTTTGGCGATCAGTACATTAGATTCTATAAAGACAACGGTCAAATATCTACTACCCCAAATTCTGTACTAGAAGTATTAATGTCAGCTAGTGGTGATAACTATACTACCGTTCCAACAGTAGGATTTACTGGCGGTGGTGGAACTGGCGCTACAGCAACAGCAACTCTAGCAGTAGAGTCTATTACTAAGACAGCATCTGGCGCTGGTTACACAGAAGTGCCTACGATTAAATTCTCAGGTGGTGCTGGTTCTGCAGCTTCAGCAACGTTAGATTTAGCAGTTGATGATTTAACAATCACAGACGGTGGTACAGGTTATTCAATAGCCCCGACTATAGTTATTACTGCTTTAGATGTTGACGACACTGGTTCTGGTGCAACGGCCACATGTACTATCAACGGAGCAGGTAAGATAGACGCAATAACCATTACCAATGCTGGTACAGGTTATACCGAAATTCCAGAGATAACTATTGCAGGCGCTTATGATACACCAGCAGTATTAGACCCAACTATGAAGATAGATACTGTTACACTAACAAACGGTGGTCATGATTACACAACCCCACCTACAGTAACGTTTGAAGGTGGTGACATGTCTACTATTGCAGAAGCAACTATTACAATGGGTGTGGATGCAGTATCAGTAACTGCTATTGGTTCTGGTTATACTTCAGTACCAACAGTAACATTTACAGGTGGAGCAGGCACAGGAGCAACAGCAACTTCTACTGTATCTGGAACAGATGGTATCTATGAGATTACCACGCCATATTTAGAGACAGACTTATTTGAATTACACATCTCGCAATCAGCAGATGTTATGTATATCTGTCATAGCGCACACGCACCAAGAAAGTTAAGTAGAACTGGTCATACGTCATGGTCATTAAGTCAGCCAGACTTTACATGGGCAACTACTTCACCTTGGAATGATGCTAATGGCTATCCAAGAACAGTAACATTCTATGAGCAGAGATTATTCTTTGCAGGTACATCAGCATCTCCACAAACTATCTGGGGTTCTCAAACAGCAGACTATGAGAACTTCGATCAGGGTACTGGTCTTGCAGATCAATCTATGGAATACGCTATTGCTACTAACAGAGTGAATGTTATTAGATGGATGCAACCAAGTAGAGATCTTATTGTTGGTACAGGTGGTGGTGAATTTAAAGTAGGTCGCCCACAAGGTGAGCCTCTAACACCATCTAATGTAATGGTAACTCAGCAGACTACTTATGGAAGTTGGACAATCCCTCCGTTACAAGTAGGTAATTCTATATTATTCGCCCAAAGAGCAAGACGCAAGCTTAGAGAGTTCTCTTATCAGTATCAAGACAACGGGTACATTGCGCCTGATATGACATTGTTAGCAGAACATATTACTTCTGGCTATCTTAAAGATATGGACTATCAGCAAGAGCCAGACTCTATTGTTTGGTCTTGTACAGCAGATGGTAAGCTACTTAGTATGACTTATGAACGTCCAGAAGATGTTGTTGCATGGGCAGGACATGAGGTAGGTGGTACAGACTCTAAAGTAGAAAGCCTAACAGTAATTACAAACACAACTCAAGATCAGTTATGGGTGTTAGTACAAAGAACAATAAACGGTTCATCAGTCAGATACGTTGAGTACCTAGACCCAGATATTAATGTTGACTCTGGTATCACTGGTACTGTATCTACAGCCACAACGTCTGTAAGCGGACTTTCTCACTTAGAAGGGGAAACGGTCAATGTAGTGATAAATGATGCTGTATTCCCTGATAAGACAGTCTCAAGCGGATCTATAACTATATCTGTACCAACAGGTTGGAGTAATGTTGCTATTGAAGTAGGATTAAACTTTACATCTACTTTAAAGACTATGCGTGTTGAGGCAGGTTCTCAAGCAGGAAAGGCTCAAGGACTGAAGAAGAGATGGAATGAAGTTAAGGTTAGATTGCTTAATACAACAGGTGTGAAGATTAATGGAGACCAACTACCATTCAGAACGTCAGCAGATCTAATGAGTGCTGGTGTAGGCTTATTTACAGGTGATAAGAGAGTTACTAATCTTGGTTGGGACAGAGATGGTATTATTGAAATCAAACAAGAACAACCTTTACCATTAACGGTATTGGGTATTCATGGAACACTAACGGTGAGTGATTAATGCAAGCACTAGAGAAAATTGAAGGTGAAAATTCATTGTCTCGTGTAAAGGCTAGAGAAGGTGTTATAAACCTGCAAGAAGCAATAGAGAGTGGCATTGAGTCTGGAGACTTTGAGAAAGACCAATCAACTCTAAAGCATTACTTTGCTCCAGTAGTAGATGAATATGGTTGTGGAACATACGCTAGAGAGATTCACTTACCCAAGGGGTCACTAGTAGTCGGTAAGATACACAGGCACTCACATATCAATATCATCTCTAAAGGAGTGGTATCGGTAGTAACAGAGTATGGCAAGAAGTATTACACAGCTCCCTGTACATTTGTATCAGAGGTCGGCTTAAAAAGAGCGGTTCTGGTAGAGGAAGACACTATCTGGACTACAGTGCATTTAACTCAACATCTTGGTGAAGATAAGTTAGCTGAGATTGAGAGTGAAGTTATCGCTGAGACTTACGAGGAAATTGGTATGATTGCCACAGAGAAAGAGTTGAATAGTTTAGGAGATATATCATGAGTTGGATTGCAGCAGGTATTGCAGGAGCAGCCTCATTAGCTGGTGGAGTAATGGGCGCTCAAGGCGCTATGAAAGCTGGTAAGGCTGGATACAAAGCTGGACAGATCGAATATCATCAAGAATTAGAAAGGTCACATTACGAAGCAAAAGTGTTACAACGTCAGATGTTGGAGCAGATGCACATGCAGATGGCTCAAGCTGGCGGTGCTGGTGTTGCAGCAGGTGTTGGCTCTCCAATGTTGGTAGCCATGAACACTCTAAACGATTTACAAGAAGACCAAGCTCAGATCTATAGAACAGGCGCTAAGAATGCACATAAGCTCTGGGCGGCTGGAGCAGATAAATTTACAGCAGCACAAAGTCAAGCAACAGGCTCTCTACTGTCAGGTATCAGTGGCGCAGCAAGCTCTTATGCTGTTGGAAAAAAAGGATAACACATGGCAATTACGATTAGAGCAAGACAAGGCACACAAATCGGCTACAAAGGTACTTCAGGCGGAAGCTCAGGGTGGATTAATCAAGCTGGTGCTTCGGGGCGAGCTGCATTGAATATGAGTTCTTCAATAACAAGTGCAGCATTACAAATACAAAAAGCGTTTGACGATGACATGGATCAGAGTGAAATCCGTCAACAGGTCCAAGATATGGACTCTGGACTTTCCAAAATGTCACAGAAATGGAATGAGGCTAGATACGACCCTACGTATTTAAGTAATAATGAGAAGGGATTTTGGCAGAAGAGGGAAGAGACGCAATGGGGTGCTGCATGGGAAGAGCTTACCGCTGGTAAAGATGATAAAGCTGTTTCAGAGTTTGGTGTTATTTTTAACGACAAGTTTAATGCAGCTTATGAAAGTGCTGGCGTGTTTGGGAGAAAACAGAGATTTGCTAGACTTTCAGCAAATGACCAAACAAACCATAGTGCCTTTTTAGAAACAATTAAAACAAGCCCTAGCGTACAGCAAAAGCAAGAAGCCTTTGATGGTATTAACAACATGTTCACAGAGGCCCTTTCAGGTTCTGTTGTTCATAGAGATGTTGCCAAGTGGACAAAATTGAATGATAATGCTAAAGCTGATCTGGCATTCTTCTCTGCATACGAGAACGCTTTGGGAGGTTTAGGTTTAGAGGTTAATCCCAACAATATGGAAACTGGATATACAGCAGCGCACTATGACCAGGCAATCATTAACATCAACAATGATGAGTCTATTGGTGAGCCAGATAGGAAAAAATTACGTCAGTTCTTTAAAGATAACTTAGGTCTAAGAATTAAAGCGGAAAAAAGACAAAATAATATAAATCTTGAATCTTTAGAGAAGAGTTTATCGAAGAAGTTCTTAGCTGGTGAGTTGACAATACAAGATGTGGAAGCTGTGAGTGAAGGGCTGCCATCTGGTAGAGATATGTATTGGTTTAATCAGTTAAAAGAAAAAGGTGTATATCACTGGACTCCTCTTTTCCAAGACATAAAAAGAAAAATACAAGATGGTACGGTCGCTAAGATTAACGACGTTACAAAAGACCCGCATGAAGTGGAGAGGCTTGTAAGAGCTGCAGCAAAAAACATGCCAGTAGAGGAAGTGGATAAGCTGATTAAAGCTATTAGCGACAAGAGTAAAAATTCAGAACTATCTCTTTCAATGAACACCGCTACAGATCATGCGAGACGAGTATTCTCTGGGCCATTATCAGGCATGGAAAAATACATGACAGCTGAAGGAAAGCTTAATATTTTTAAAAATAAAATGGCTGCAGCAGATGACAAAGTTACAGCTTTCGACCAGCAGCTAGAGACAATGCTCAAGGAAGGAGAAAAGGCTGGGAAGACGTGGATGAGCATGTTGGATTTTAATAGTCCTGATTACATAGTGGATACTTTAATCAACTCTATCAACGGCACTATGCCAGATGAAAAGCCAGACGACCCTAGCTATATGACACCTACTCAGAAATTCGACGACGATAGGACTACTTTCTGGGAAGACGTTAAAGACTGGTACGGTGGCGATGATGCTAAGGCTGATGTGGTTCTTGACGAAAAAGGCAACGTCATTGAGTCAGGTAAGAACCAAATGATAATCGAATTATATGGACGCAATTCTCATTTCCCAGAAGGGACGACGTATGAATACGCTAAGGCTCTCACTGATGCTAATTACGCAGATGCGTGGCATGGTAACGCTGCTAAAAGAATACAGTTCCCAACAGATCATCCAGGCTATAATCAGTATCCAAACGGAACAGAAACTCCTACCGCGTGGCGAGCTAGACTTAAATTATTAGGACTTAATTAGATGATACCAGCATTTCAGCAGATTCAGGATAGACTAGATTTAAAGGACGCAGGATTTACGGATGATGAGATAAACGCTGATCTTCTTAGGGAGCGTCACAACTTAGCTAAAGCAGGTTTTACAGATGCTGAAATTACAGAAGACACTGGCTACGGAACTGACCACTATCTTAATATTATTGGAAACGCTAATCAGCGAAACCTTTCAACAATTACCCCTTTATCACAATCTGGCTATAGTCCTATTATGGAAGTTGGTGGGCATGAAGGTAAGTTCAACTTCGATATAAAACCAACTATTTCACACCTGACACCAGGACTACATTATCAGTTTGAAGGAACGGATGGTAGAAACTGGAATTATCAAATTGAAAAAGATTATCAAGGTGGTAATTGGCAAGAAGCTGAACACGCTGAAGATAACTACAACAATTACAAAACATGGACTCCATACACTAGAAAGGAAATCCTTAGCCAGATGTGGGAAGGCAATCCAAAGGTTGCAGAATTTATTGATGAATCTGTAACAAATGAAACGCCTTGGGAAGAGGTTAGAGAAGGTCTTGCACAGTTTGACACTTACAGGCAACAGTCTTATACAGATATGAAGCCAGCAGTAAACTTAACTGACGCAGAAATAGAGCAACTTCAAAATTTCATGATTGAGAATAAGAGTCTTGCTATTGCTGGAATGCCTGAGATTGTCATTGGTGACGAGGTAGACGAAGCAACAAAACAAGGGTACGACAAAATTAATGAATGGATTAGACGCTATAAGATTGACCCAGATTTAATGAGTAAGAATTGGAGTATTCCAGAAACTGTTAGGCTAGGTACTAACGGCAGTGTTATTGGTTTAATTAACAATCTGGTTGCATTAAAGTCTGGAGACCCAGATGCCCCTAGGAACATTGCAGAGTTCTTTATTGCGACTCAAGCATACGGACAACAAGACTTCTCCAAGCAAGTAATATTTGACGTTGCCGCTGTAGTATCAGAGCTGCCAGTTATGATTCCAGCTGGTATTGCTGGTGGTATTGCGTGTTCAAAAGTAGGCGCTCATCCAACAGTTATAGGAGCTGCAGCGGCAGGGTGTTCAATGGGCGCTGCGTTTGGTGTTCCTGCTGTAATGCGTACTGCTATGACAGACTTAATGGAGGCTGGAATTGTTGAAAATGACGTTGAGTTTCTTCAAGTTCTTGGACATGCGCTAGAAGAAGGCGGCAAAGAATTTCTAATCGGTCTTGTCACTGGTGAAGTAGGAGCTTTAACACGTTATGCTACAAAGATAATGGGCGTTTCAGGGAAGACTTTTACAGGAAGAACAATAACAAGCGGAGCAACACTAGCAACTGAAACTGCAGCAATGGTTAAAATGGGTGGTTGGATGCACGGTTACACTCCAACTTGGAGTGATTTCGGAAAAACTGCAGCTGTGTTATTAGTGTTGCGAGGCGGTAACAAAACATTCTCATCCACTAAGTCAGGAATTGAAGAGCAGGTTCGTCAGACAGACTGGTACATTCGTAAAAACCTTGCTAAGATGTATAAAGACTACAACATCGACCCTAGAAAGGTAAGAGAAGATATGGAAGCTAATCCTGAATTAGCACAACAACTATCTCAAATACTAAGCAAGAAAGAATTTGTAATGCCAGAGTATTACTTAAATCTTGTTGCACAGATAATGAAGCGTATTGAGCAAGTATCTCGAAGCAATGTGAACGTAAAAGGTGAAGAGATTAAGCTATCTCGCTTCATGGATGTAAAAGAAGGCGAGGCTACAACATTAGAAGTGATGGGTACTAACAAGAAGCCAGGATCGCCACATACAAAGATTACCTTTGAGATGGTGGAAAACGGCAATTGGGTTATTAAAGATTTTGAAGGCGAGCTTAATGCCCAACAGATTATAGCCATTGCTGATTACGCAGAGTCGAAAGGTAGACATATTATTCTAGATGAGAGCTTTGCTGAAGTGTCAAAGATTATTGAGGGTAGGGAAACAGAAGCCAAGCCTTTAGATGAGATTGACATGCAAATTAAGTCATTTATGGAAGAGTCTAAGCAGGGTATAGATGCCTTAAAAGAATTAGGCTTAGAGGATATGGCTGTAGAGGCTGAAACAAATACATATAAATTAATAGAGAGCGCATTCGGTAAGGATTTTGTAGAAACTTATAGAGGCAAGATTGACGAATACGTTAAGAGTCAAGAAACAGTAGAGGCTCAAATAGCAGATCATAAGCGTTTTGTTGAAACAGGATTCCATTACCCAGACTATGTAAGCAAGAATCAAAAGTTAGCAGAGCCTTTAGACCGTATTGATGAGCTAAAGATTCCAGAATACGACAACGAAGTAGGTGAAGTTCTAGTAACTCATCTTGTTGGCAAGACTGATGCTGACGTTATCTCAAGAGAAGGTTTCAACCCAAGAAATGGCTTTTTACTCTTTGGTTCAGACGGATTAGCAGACTCAATGTCTAAGCAACATGACAACCCTAATTTCATACGAACCCAAATAAGATATACAGCGCCATTAGACTTGAGAAAGGTTGCTAAAGATGAAGGTATTGAGCCTGGATATAGATTCTATTCAGAGGACTTTTCATTAGCAATTACTGCTGAACAAAATAGCTTCTCTGGTATAGCAAGCAAAGAAGGTGGCGCTATGATGGTGGAATACTTCCAGCAAACATTAGCAAGAATCTCGCCAAACCACCCTGCAATCTTTACCAAAGATCAAGCTAGGAGTGTTCTCGATATAGCTGACAGTCAATCTCAACTATTGAAGGTTGCTGAAATACTACAAGATAAAGGGTATGACTCAATCATCTTCAAAGCACAAAGAGAAGGTAAAGTTGGTGATGATGCTATATTTGTATTAAAAGCAGAAAACGCTAAAGACATTGCATTTGCTGAACAGACTGCAGCGGGTAAAGAGTTAGCAGTTATTAAAGAAAAAGTAGATGAATATGCTAAAGATAAAGTAGAGACTGGAAAAGAAAATGATGCTAGAGTTGAGTTTGAAGCAAAAGACCGTGAGCCAGGCTACGAAGAAACAGAAGCATCTCGCCCACAATGGACAGAGAAGACAGTTCCTAAAGGTGAAGCGTCTGATGCAGGCTACAACATGGACGTGATTAACGGATCGCAACAGGCTAACAAGATAATGAACATGCCTGCCTTGGTAGAGTTAGTACACTTACTAAGAGATGGAAAACTCCCTTCAGTGCTTGAGAAATTATCAGGTGGCGCTGCTGGCATGTTCAGACATAGAAAAGGCGATGCTGAGAGTGGCAGAATTGAATTACTAGCTGAGATTGCTAAAAACCCACAAGAAGCCGCAGCAACACTTGCACATGAAATTGGTCACATGGTTGATTGGCTATCTGGTGAAAAGAATTATACAATGTCTAGGGGTAATATCCTTGGACGTATTGGCGCTTTAAGCAAGTATGTAAGTCATTACTTAGAGGGTCGTCCAGGTGGACAGAAGCCTTTAACTACTAAAGAAAAGAATAAGTTACGCAGAGATGCTAAAAAGATTCTTGAGTCGGAGATTGAAGTAGCGGTAAAAGACTCTGAAGAGACTGGATTAACGCCACAACAAGTCAAAGATATATTTACTGGCGTAATGCACAAAGGTGAACTTGATCCTGCTATCTGGTTGTTTATTCAGAAGGCTGATAGAAAACTAAAGAAAGATATACTAAGAACTGCCGCTAAGGGTGAAGTATATGCCGAAATTAGAGCGCTAGAGAAGAAAGATAAAGAGTCGCCTTCACAAGACCTTAAAGACAAGATAAAGGCTAAATACGAAGAGATGTTTTACAAGGAAGTAGAGAGACGAGAGCTTCTTAGTAGAGATGTAATTATGGATGAGTTAAAAACTCTGACAGGAATGTGGAGACCTTTTGATGTCAATGCTGATCCAAAATACACAGCATACCGTCATAATACTAAAGAGCTATATGCAGACTTCCTTAGCGCTATATTAACAAACCCACATTTTGCTAAACAGACAGCGCCATCAGCATACAAAGGCTTCTTTAGCTGGTTAGAGAAAAAGCCAGAGTTCTATAAAGCCTATAACAAGGTTCAAGAAGACTTATCTAGCGGCAAATCTTTAGATGTAGCTAGTCAAAGACTAAGAGATGGATTTGATAAAGCAGAAGGAATAGCGCTTGAGGAAGTTAGCACAGCCAAGTCAATTAAAGATGTAGCCCATGGAATAATGAGAGATGTGTACGATAAATACTGGGACTTAATCAAAGATGTAGCTCCGCTTAAAAAGACACTCAAAGATAAAGACAATCCTATCTACAAAGTAGAAGAGTTTCAATACCAAGGCTCTGAGAACGAAGGATTTATGACGGATATGGCCAACTCTGTAATTAAAACCATGGAAAAGAACGGCATTAAGATTAATGATGTTGGTGAATATTTATTCCATCACAGAGTTGTTAATGAGAAGGGTGGTAAAGAGCGTGGCGATATATTTAACCCTAGAGGTTTTGATAAGGAGACCTCTCTTGTAAAGATTAAAGAAATGGAAAAATCAATGCCTAAACTTCCACGGCTTGCTAATGAGTTCTGGGAAGTAAGAAAGGAATGGGTAGTTGATCGTATTGAGCAAACGCACATGTACGATCCAAACTTGGTAGCTAAAATTAAAAATAACAAGGCCTATGTAACCTTTGATGTTGTTGAGTATATGGACAGCAACTATGGCGCTGGCACAAGCGGCAAGATTTTTGGACAGATCGGCACATTAAAAGATGTCGCCAACCCTTTCACAAGAACACTGATTAATGACATGCTGTTAATGAAAGCAACAAGTAGATTCCTTGCTCTGGATAAGGTACTAAGATTCTATGAGGTAGAGTCTAAGACAAATCCTATGATGAGATTTGAACCTGCTGACAAAAAGTACAACGGAAAGCACTGGGAGTTTGAAAATCCTAAAGATAAGGACCTTGCGTTAATCGAGATAATGAGAAACGGAAAGATGGAAGGATATTATCTAGATAAATACGTGGTCAGATCATTTAAAGAAGGACACTTAGATGGTGAGGCGATGGTTACATTTATGCGTGCTATGAATACACCTTTTAGAAAAGTATTTACAGAATTGAACTATGGCTTCTGGATGTTCAACGTATGGCGTGACTATAAGCGTCTAGTTAGAAATATACCATCTAGCGGACCGATAGTTAAAAGCGTACCATACTTAAAGTTTGTACAGATGTTAGGCTCTTATACCAAAGGTATTGTTCCTGCATTTAAGGGTACATACGGTATTCCTGACGCAATCATGAAAGAGATGTACAAGAATAATGAGTTGATCTCTATCGAGAATAGATGGGGTGATAACAAGTTTGATCGTGAACATGAAAGAATGCTGAAGCGTTGGCATCAAATTCCTCATAAGTGGGACAACCAGGTGACAAAACCTCTTCAGTGGTTATGGAGACAATGGCACAATATTGGACAATCTTTAGAAAGAATCCCTAAAGTTGCTGGACATATCTATTTGAAAAAGCATCATCCTGGAATGACTCCTGAAGAGCGTGGACATATCATTAGAGCGCAAGTTGGTTCTCCAGCATTCCTTCGCCAAGGAAGGTGGACTCCTGCTACAAACAACCTATTTATGTTCTCAAACGCTATGAAAGAAGGTTGGCGTGGTGATATTGAGGTAATGAAAGAAAGACCAGTAGAGTTTTTCTACAACGTATTTCAATATAATATGATGCCAAAGTTTATTATGGCAAGTATGTTGGCAGGTGATTGGGGTGACGAGAATATGACGATCATGCAGGCCGTATCTGAATATGATAAAGCTAACTACATAATCATTCCTGTAGGTTTAACCGAAAAAGGGAAGGCTGTGTACTTTAGAATTCCACAAGATGAGACAGGAAGATTCTTTGGTGGCATAACATGGAAGGGCGTAACCCAGATAATGGGAGATAAAGATGCTGAAATGTCAGAGTGGCTCTCTTATGGTGCTGGACAGATACCGTCTATGTCTCCTTATTATTCTTTAATTTCAAAGATAGGGCAATACAATATAGATCAAAATCCTTATGATGACTTCAGAAATGGTCCAGCTATAACTAAGATGAAGTGGGATGCTGGTGGCGATTATCGTAGCAATGCTTTCTTAGGGCATGTTTGGGATTCTTCTGGCGGTAAGATTGTTATGTCTGCTAGAGGTAGGTTCTCAGATGATGTAAAGGAGATTGAGTCAGACTTGATGTCGTATTTAACAGATCCGTCGTTAGAAAACGTAGAGGGGTTTGTTAAAGCCCCAGGTATTGAAAACTTGATTGGTAGATTCATCAAGGTATCAGATCAAGGTGTGCATGAATATTTAGACCTTAAAGATGTAAGACAAAAGTCAGCAGAACAGTCTATCTTAACTATGCAGTACCTGCAAAATGTTATGAAAGATAAGAACTATGAGGGAACTCAAGAAGAGATAGAGGCCGTAATAGCAAAAGAGAAAGGCTTAGGTGTTAGGATTCGGAATATTATAGTCAGGGATAATTATAACGCATTCTTACAAGAGTTCATTAATGCGCCAAGTGAGGCGGGTAGATTGCACATACTTAAAAAGATACAAGAAGCTGCAGATGAGGGCAACATAAGCGCCAAAGAAATTCTACAAAATACAGGCAAATAATTTTGTTATAATCGAGAACAATTAGAGGAACACTATGACAGTAGCAAGCACAACAAATAAAGTAAGTTATACAGCAACAGCATCACAAACAACATTTGCATATACATTCAAGATATTTGCAGATGCGGATTTGAAGGTGTACGTGAATGATGTATTGAAGACCTTAACCACAGATTACACAGTAACTAATGCTGGTGTGACTGGTGGAGGTAATGTTATCTTTGGCACAGGTAGAACAGCCTCTGAGATTATCACTATAGAGCGTGTTATTACAGCTACGCAACTTACCGACTATGTAGAGAATGATCCCTTTGCTGCCGAAACTCATGAGAACGCTTTAGACAAGCTAACCATGCTTGCACAGCAGAACGAGAGTGCAGCTAACAACTCAGTTAGAGCGCCTACTACAGATGTAAATCCTAATATGTTGCTGGATAAGGCTGCTACTAGAGCTACTAAAATGATGGGCTTTGATAGTAACGGTGATGTTGCTGTATCAGGCTCAACTATGACTGATATTGATGCTTCAGTGGCCGCTGCGTTTGCAGGTGGTGTATTAGCTTCATCATATCAATTCACTGGAACAGGCTCTCAAGTTGCCTTCACCATAACAGGTGGTGTTACTGCTATTCCTAACGCACAGGCTTTGATTATCACTATTGATGGTGTAACTCAACATACAGACACATACACGACTGCCGCTGCTGTAGTTACATTCAGCACTGCACCACCACTTAATGCAGATATTCAAATACGATACAATGCTTATCTTGGTACAGCTACAGACGCAGCGAGTGCTACCTATAACCAAGGTGGAACAGGTGCTTCTAGTAGAACAGTAGAGAACAAGCTACAAGAGTCAGTATCAGTTAAAGACTTCGGTGCTGTGGGTGACTATTTTCTCGCTGATGGAAGTGTTAATCCTTCACCAACTGATGACACAGCAGCAATGCAGGCTGCAGTGGATTATTGTATAGCGAATGAGAAGAACCTGATAGTTAGTGGCTCTCTTTACCTAACAGCATCTATCAATATAGACAGAGCGATTGGTGGTACATATTATCTAACTAACTTTAGGATAACAGGTGTTGACTCTAATTCAGGTTTTGGTGTAAACACAGCTATCGTTATGTTCTCTGCCACTTCCTTCGCTGGTACTTCAGCGGTATCTGATGCAGTAACTTTTGACACTATTCATTTTGAAGTAGCTAGTGCGGCAACAGCAGCCTATGTTGTAGATGGTGCATATATAAGGATGCAGTTCCAGTCTTGTAGGTTTATGAGAATTAAGGGTATGTCGGCTTTAAGCTGTAACACCTTCTCACATTACTTTGATAGCTGTCATATGTATGGCTGGACTGGTATATTCTACAAACACTCATACACATCTTCAAACGATATTTCTTTCTCTGGTTGCTATGTTAATTCTGGCGTGGATTTTGTTGATATAGGACACGCACAAGGATTTAGGTTTACTGATAACGCTATTGAGGCTTGTACAGGTACTCCTGTTTCCCTGAAAGGCACTAGAGGTGCAGAAGTTACAGGTAACTACTTTGAAGCGAACTCTCTAACAACAGGTTCATATTATGTTGACTTCCAAGGTAGTGGTGGATTGCCAATCGCTGGAGCAGTAGCATCAGGTAATTTGTTTTATCTATCAACTGCTCAAACAAATGATGCCAACTTCTACGCTATGAACTGGTATGGCGCACAAGGTGCAATGTCTTCTGGCAACTGGAGTACAGGAAAATTACATCGTACTACAACCGCAGAAAGAGGGGCATTCAACTCTAAGGGTGATGTTGATAACCAAACTAACGATAGCACAAAATCAATAACTAAAGCTTTATACCCAGTACAAGGTTCTGAGATTCAATTAGTTCAGCCAGCAACCTCTGCAGCCTTCTCACAATACAATATTAAAACCGATGTAGTCACGAAGACATATACAGCAGACTTGTTTAATGCTGCGGCAACTACCGATAGTGAAATTGTATGGCAACAACCAGTGCAATCTTTACTTATTGCAGTATCAATGGTGCTTGATGAGCAATTTGTTGCTTCTGGATTAACAGACTTGAATGTATTAGTAGGTGATTCTAGCGATAACAATGGCGTTCTTCAAGAGGCGATGGATCTGCAGTCGAATACCGTAGCAACAAGATACAAAGGAAGGGGTGTATATTGGGATGGCAGCACAGGAGTAACAGAGCTATATAAAGCTGCTGCTTATGATTGGACTGCTTATGCCACAGCTACAGGTGCAAACCTAGATACACTAACAGCTGGATCAGTCACCTTTTATTTCACATATAGGAGCTTATAATTATGTATAACAACGGAAATTCAAGTAAGAACGTAACAGGTGCATCAGTAGTTGATGGCACTATGGAGAGTGCAGACTTCCCAGATAACGGACTATCGGCAGATAAGATTGATGGTGGTACTTTATCTAATGTAAATGTAGATGACACTACTGCTGCAAATATTATTGCTCAAGTAGATAACAACGAGATTAGTGGTGATAAGATTGATGCTGGTGTTATTTCAAACTTTCAATCAACTGGTATTGATGATAGATTACCAACAGGTAAAGTTTTAACTCTTGGTGATTCTGCCACAACAATTATAAGCGCTCTAACCATTGATAAAGATGAAGGCGCACCAGCTGATTTCCAAACAAACTTAGATATTAAGCGTGGTTGGGATACTGGTGACTCAACAGACAGATATACAGGTCTTGCGTTTACAGACAACAATACAGTACAGGCTGGAATATACGCTAATAGATTAGCTTCACACGTAAACTATAAAAGTGATTTGGCTTTCTATGTAAATGCAGGGTCTTCTAGTGTTACACCAAGTGTTGCGCTAACTAAAGTAATGACTATTAGGTCAGGTGGCTCGGTTAATATCGGCAGAACAGATGGAGTTTATGGGTTTGACCTTCAAGCAACTGGCACTGCAATGCGTACAAATAGAGACGGTTCGGATGGTCAGGTACACGTATTCTCAAGAAGTGATACACAAGTCGGCTCAATCACAGTGACTACTTCTGCAACTTCTTTTAACACATCATCAGACTACCGCTTAAAAGAGAATGTAGTACCAATGGCTGGCTCTATTGATAGACTTAAAGCACTTAAACCAAGTAGATTTAACTTTATCTCAAATGCTGAAACTACAGTAGATGGCTTCCTTGCTCACGAGGCTGGTGAAGTAGTACCAGAGTGTGTTACGGGTACTAAAGATGCTATGAAGACTGAGGAATACGAGGTAACACCAGCAATTGAGGCTACTTATGATGAAAATGGTAACGAAGTAACACCATCAGTAGAAGCTGTTATGGGAACAAGAGAAGTTGAGGACTACCAAGCAATTGATCAGTCTAAACTTGTGCCACTATTAGTATCAGCATTACAAGAAGCAATAGCAAGAATTGAAACATTGGAGAACGCATAATGGCTTTAACTAAAGCGCACAATAGAATGATAGAAGGGGCATCAGTCAGTGTGAAAGACTTTGGTGCTAAATGGGATGGCACTACAGATGATACCGTGGCAGTACAGGCGTGTATAGATTACGCTGGTGCAAACGGATGTAGAGTTACCCTTCCTTCAGGCACTGGTTGTTTTTCAGGTGTAAATATTAATACTACTTATCACGGAATAAGCATAACAGGCGCAGGAAGAGGTAGGCCAGGTAATGCTGGTGGTGTAACCTATGTAAAGAATAATGCAACAACCCCTATGTTTCAAACATCAGGAGGCGGAACTTTGCCAATGGCTTCTCTGGTTGGGATGTCTTTTAAACAAACAGACACGACTTCAGGTGAGTTTTTTAAAGCCACACAAAGCGTTGACCAGGGAGTTTTCAAAGAACTTGAGTTTGCTCTATTGAATCCAGCAAAGTCGTTTATGCATTTTGATTGTGTATCGCCTACTGATTTATTACTGAGTGGCCACTATGGCTCACCAGCAGCAGGATTTTCACAGTCTCCTTACTATATCAAGAGTAAAGCGCCAGGCTCATACTTTAATAATGTATTTGAGCATTTCTTTATGAACGGAAATAGCACTGCAACTGCACCAATGATGAGAATAAGAGATACTAGTGGTGGTTCGACCAATGGAACTAACACGTTTAGAAATTTAATATTTGAATTACCAGCAACAGGTGGTGCAATTCACGCATCATCTATTAGACACTCTTCTTTTGAAAACATCTTTTGTGATGATAGTACAGCTACACCTACACATCATATTATTCATCTAGATAAAGATGTTACAGCAGGCTCTCAAGAGTCAGCTTACAACACCTTTACAGGGTGCTTCATAAAAGAGGGAGACTCATCCTTTAAAGATATATATGTAGAGTCTGCTGGTCCTGGCACACACACTGTCATTATAGGCAGTGGCATAGATCATATCAATATAGAAGGACCCTCATATGCCTCTATAGAGAGTAAGATAAGTAATGATTATTCAGGGCAAAAGAGATTAGATATATATTCTGGTCAGTTGAAATTACCAACAGCTACAACAAGTATTTTAGCGAAAGCAGTACAAACAGGAGTTACTTCTGTAATAGCCGCTGGTGGCAATGAAGCAATTACGTTCCCTACTGCTTTTTATACAACACCAATTGTAACTGTTAGTCAGAATGGAACAAATAATAAAGGCGGGTCAGCTCAAACATCGGGCGCAAGCACTTTAGGAGTTACAATATACAATCACGGAACATCGTCTTGTTCAATAAACTGGATAGCTGCACAATAATACACAGGAGAATATATTATGGCATTAGAGAAAAACACAAGTTACAAAGATATAAATGTATCTGGAGCATACTACAAAGTCTGTAGATTTTCTGGAGAGAAAACTTCATTAACATTTACAGTTGAGGCACGCTCAAGCAATGAATCAGATTCTTTTGAAATTAAGAATTATGATTGTGCTTATAATATTGGTGGAGACAACCCAATCAAACAAGCATATTTACACCTAAAAACTCTTCCAGAGTTTGCAGATGCAACAGACGTATAGGAGTAACAAATGAAAGCATTCAAACAATTAAGAGGCGCACGAGGTGAAGCAACTGGTGCAATTAACACAACAGATACTTACTACGCAGGCGAACTAGCAGCGGCTACTAACCAGTCAGTAACTATCCCAACAGATGGTAATATCTGCGCATTCAGTGCTAATGGTGACTTCTATGTAAGATATGACGGAAGTGCAGCTACAGTACCAACTGGTTCTATTGCAGCATCTACTGTTGATCTTAACCCAGGTGTCAGAGATGTATCAGATGCAACAACATTAAACATCATTGCACCAGCAACTACTAAGATTACTCTAGCGTTCTACGCATAATGCCATACCTAGAGATAGTCCAGGGTTTATTATTTGTCCTCTTTGCGAGTGGCGGGTATTGGCTATCTCGCTTGGCT
>Ga0209776_1000454_pt1 | contig 28465 bp, 31 predicted proteins | sample SaaInlLV_10m_DNA_3_FD_184670 | JGI IMG/M metagenome (GOLD analysis project Ga0209776, IMG submission 184670) | Marine microbial communities from expanding oxygen minimum zones in the Saanich Inlet - Saanich Inlet SI073_LV_165m_DNA (SPAdes) (version 2) | ecosystem: Environmental > Aquatic >...
GAAAAACTCAATAGAATGATTACTATATATATAGTTTTCATAATTATTTAAATAATTTAACAACTCTTTTTGTTTATCAAAATTAAAATGTTCTTTGTTGTATTTGTTTTCTTTTTCATCTTCATTTGCATATGGAGGGTCTAAGTATAGAAAACTAGTTTTGTAATTATTATACTTGTTTAATAGTTCAAATACATCAAGGTTTTCAAATACAACATCAATGGTATTAAATAATCTATGATATTCTAATATTGTTATTTCTTTATCTAATTTTTCTTTTTTATTATTCCAATTAAAGGGGGTATTAAATTCTCCTTTTAAATTTTCTCTATAAATACCATTAAAAGAATTCTTCATTAAAAATAAAAATAAATAATTTAGTTCTTCCTTCTCTTTAGTGTTATTATTTTCTTTTAACTTCAACAAATTAAATCTTTTCTTTTTTTCTTTAAAAAAATCATTACTTTTTTTTAATAAAATTTTAATTTCATCCTTATTAGTTGTAGGATGTAAACTATATACTTCTTTGGGAAAAGTTTTATAAAAATCTTCTTGTATTTTTTTATAATTTTTTATTATATTATTAGGATTCTCTTTAATTTCATTTAACAAATGAATTATAACAGGGTTTATATCATTGAGTATAAATTTGTTAATATTTTTATTTAATAATTCAGGCAAAATTGCTAAAAATGAACCCATCCCCCCAAGAAATGGTTCAATATATATGTTTTTATCTTTTTGTATTGTTTGTTTTGTTTTTTCTAATAATTGTTTTGATAACCATTTCTTTCCACCAATCCATTTAAATAAGTTATTTGTAGGTATTTTCACTTTTTTCCTTTTTTAATCATAAGTTAAGAACTAATTAGATATATTATAGTTTAAATAAACTTAAAATGGAATAAAAATGGAAAAGGTGGAGCTAATACTAATAAAAATGGACTAATTTTAGTTCAGTTAAATTATTAACTCTTTTATATAATTTTAACTCTTTTTATTAATTACATACCTTCTTTTTTTCTTATTATATTATAACTAAAAATGATTGTTTTAACCTAACTTTAAGTTGTTGTTTAGTATAATTCTATATTAAAAAAAGGATTGTTATGACAAAAACATTATCAAAAGACAATTTAATAATTTTAGAAACAAGTGTTGCATTTGTTGCATTTTTATTAACTTTATATTTTTCAAAAACTCATTTTGAAGTAAGCTTCTCAAGTATCATTGGACTTATACTTTATTTTATGATTTTTATTGAGCTAACAAGAGCTTTATTTGACTTTATATTAGAAAGCGAACATAAGTTTAAAGTTCGATATCTGTATGATATGGGAATAATCTTTAATATTAGAGAAATCCTTGTTACAATCACATCTAATCACCATCATATTAAAGATGAATTGATATTTTTAGCTGTTTCTACACTCTTTCTACTTGTATTATTTGTGTTAAGAATTATTGATGCAAAGACTTTCAAATATACTGATAAATGTAATAGCTGTAGTCATTTTTTTGAACCAAATAAGTAAAAATATTTATTTACCAAACTTATGTTCTGATGGATTTTCTAGTAATATATAAATGGTTTTTAACACTATATTATTTCTTTCTTTGAGTTATATGTAAATTAATATTAACTTTATACTTGCTAGCAAGTTCAGACAAATATTTGGATGCATACATTTATAGGATTAAGTTGTCCTACAACTTTTTTAAGATTCTTATATTTATTTTCTAATATTTTATACTTCTCTTGTTCAACTTTAATAAATGTTTTAATTCTTTCATCTTCTATATCTTCAATAAAAGAAACTTCATTAGTTTTGTTATCTACTACTTTAATAACACTACTTTTGTATTCTTTAATTCTAAACTTGATATATTCAACTAAATTTTTATTATTCCTAATACTTTGTGTTTTAGGACTACCCCAAGAATCAACACAGTATCTACCAATTGAAGATACATTAAAATCCACATTTTGCTTAGCAAAGAAGTCAATTGATTCTTTAACTCTTTCTAAACTTTCTATTGCTTTTGGGCTTTTTAATCCCTTAAATTGTTTATATCAGATAGGTTGTAACAGTGATTTTCACTACTTGTATCATCTTTATTGAAATCATATTGTATCATTAAATATTCAATACAATCTTTTGAAATATATACATGTTCACCTGTTAATCTTTTTAAAAAGTTTTCTGCTATGTGTTTTATATTGTATGAACTTTGTTTCTTATTGATTGTTTTTATTTTTTTATCTTTTATTTCTTCCATAAATGGTAGACAATTGATTACTTGTTGTTTTAGTTCTTCTTCATTCCAGTTTTTTGTTAATGGAAAATCTTTCAATCCATCTGTTATGTTTGAAGTTTTTCTTGTTAATGTTATTTCTTTTTTTCCAGTTGGAAAACAAACATACTTTTCGATATTTTCATCTTTCATTTTTCCCCTTTGTTTTACAATTTTTTAACATGACTTTTCTTTTCCTTTATTTCTATAATTTTCACCAACCTCTATATCAGTTTTAACTTTTCTAATAGATAGATTTTGACTCAACCCTCTATGATACCACTTTAAGACTTTTTCTTGATTCTTAATATCATCCTGGAATTCATTGTTGATTGAATTGACAATATTTTTATCAATATTTTCAATTAACTTATCATATTTTAAAGAAGAATACTGATCCCTACCAGACTTTAACAACATTATTTCTTTAAATTTAATTTTTTCATTACCTTTCTTGTTTAGTCTGTCTATAAACATAGACATTTTATTGGTTGCCTCTTGTTTTTCTTTAATTGTTTTAGATGGTAGTTTTGGGAAATTGTATTCTTTGTATTTTTCTTCCACTTGATATTTAGAAGTGTCCTTTGAAAGGTTGTTATTTGTCCAATCATTTAACAGTAACTGAAATTTTATTGATTGCTGTTTGGATAAATGCCAAGGGCAGTGTGCTTGAACAATGTTTGAAGTGAAGTGATAACCTAATTTTCTAAACCAATCTGATAATTCCTCTGGAAATCCATTTTCAGTTAATATATAGGAAATAGAATTAGAACCACCTTCACAACAATATTTGGTAATACAACCCAATTCATTAAGTTTTTTAATTGCTTCGTAAATATTCAAATCAATATCAACTATATCACCATTCATTACTTTTAATTTTTTGGTTTTGTGTTGATTATGGTTACCTCTGCTAAATTGTTCTCTCCATTTGGGGTTATTTAGAACAGCTTTTAACCAAGCATTTCCATACTTGTCATTGTAATGTGAAACAGGTATTTCTAATCCATAATTTAAATTCTTTTCTTCATTATATACCCTTAAACTGAATGAACCGTTTTCTTCATCTGATATATCACTTGTTGTTGTGAATATTTCTAAATTAAAATCAATATTATCTATTGATTTTTTTCTATATTCTTTAATTGGTAAAGTTCCCATTTTTTACTCCTTATATTCTATTAAATCAACATTAATTTATTTATTTAATTCTTTAACTTTATTTGTGCCCAACATGATTTTTCCTTCAATTAATTCCTCTATGTGTTTTTCATTAAAGTTTTCTAATAGATATTTGGAAAATAGATTGGAAACCTTTAAATTAAAAGAAAAGTAGTAGTTGAATTAACAACTACTACTTTTTTTATTTTCTTCTACATTTTTAAATATATTTTTAATCATTGTTTTAAATATATACTTATGTATAAAAAATAATGAATACCAATAAGCATAACCAAATATACCATTTGGATCAAAAATAGCTTGTAACTTAAACTTACTATTTCCAGTCTCTTTATCTTTACATATAGTAAATCTTAACCAAGCCTCTCCTGGCAATTTCATTTCAGCTTTAAGCCTTAATTCTTTATAATATTCAGAAGAAGTAACTTTTTCTACTGTCCAAAAATCTATTCTATCTCCGCATCTTAAATCAGTACAGTCTCTTCTATATTTTCTAAAGCCTACTCCTCCAAGAATTTTATCAATTAAAGCTCTTGACTTCCATAAAATGGAAGGAGACCAATAACCATGATTTCCTCCTATTTGTTTTACTTCTTGAAAAATTTTTTCTTGAAAAATTTTTATATCTTCTTCTTTTTTACTTCCTTTTATATAATCCTCTAAAATTATTGACTCTTCTTCAAACAACAACCCTTCAATCTCTTTTGAAGCTGTTGAAAAAGGATGCCCATTTTGTTTATGAACTAACTTTTTGACTTTTGACATAGAAGAAGGCAAATCCCAAATTGAAAGAATATGCTCTCCTTCCTCTCTTTTAGCAGCATATCTTAAAGCTTTTTCTATTGATACAGGCTTAACAGAACAATACCCTAAAACATCATCTACTTTATATTTTGAAGAAATTGCTTTGTTAGTTACTCCTCCTAATAAAGGAGTAACTAATGCTGGTGGCAAAGATGACATAAACGAAATAACTCTTCCTAAAACTTTATCTGAAAAAATTGGTTCAAGCATTCCTAATTTAATTTTTAATAGTCTTCTTTCTTTTATCTTGGCATAAATATCTATTATTTCTGTATACTTTATGGATTCTCCACAACCAATTTCCAAGATTTTATTATCCATATTACTATCTTTTTTAGCTAATAATAAATAATTAATAACATTATCTACAAATATTGGCTCTACTAACCCTTCATTTTTCCAAAGTAAAGGTATAAAAGGAAGTTTAGTTCCTAAGCTCCTTACAATCTCAAAAGAAGAAGAACCTCCTCCTATAATAATCCCAGCTCTAAATTCTATTACATTTTTATGATGCTCTCTTAAAAAATCTGCTGTTTCCTGCCTACTTGATAAGTGATTTGACAACCCTTCTTCTTCTAATCCCAAACCACCTAGATATATTATTTTTTTAACATTTGCTTCTGTTGAAGCTTCTGCTACTATAGTTGCTAATTGATTATCTACTTCACTAAAATTATTTTTTTCATACATTGAATGAATTAAATAATACACTATATCTATATCTTTTAAATCTTTTTTTATCTGCTCTTTATTTTTTAAATTTATTTCATAATCAAAAGCAGACACTTTTTCATTCATTAAATGCAAGATTTTTCTTTTATTTCTATTAAATAATTTTAATTTTTTTATAGAAGATTCTCTTTTAAATCTATTTGCTAATCTTAGTCCTATATAACCAGAAGCTCCAAAAATTGCAATATTCAATTTATATCCTTTTTTTATTTATATTCATCCATTTTATCTTAATCTTACTTAACTTTTTATTAAAAATTAAATTGTTAATCAAGCTTAATTTTATTTAATTTATTGTATAAATAAAGTTGACCATAAAATACAATTTATAAATATAAAAAAATCTTTTCAATTATTAGATGCAGATGAATTAATTTTTTTCAACAATATTAAAAAAATTGAAGAAGGAGCTCCTCTATCTTGGTTTGACCCAGATATGATTTTCCTAATGAAAAAGAAGAAGTTCAATGCAAAAATTAAGCTTAGTATAAGTATAAAGTTAGTATAATTATACATATGAAAAAAAGGACAAAAATGAAAACAATTTCTGAACAACAACTAGTAATTCCAGCTTTAATAGTTTTATCTCAACAAGAAGATATTATTACAAACAAATCTCTTAAAGAAGGTATTTTAAAGATTATTAAACCTGGAAAAGAAGATTTAAAAAGCTTAAATAATAGAAAATTAACTTTTATTAATAATAAAATTGACAATTTAATTTCTCATAGAAAACTTGAAAAATATGTTACTCATACTAAAGTCTCTAGTAAAATTTATTTAAAAATTAATGACAAGGGGAAAACTTTACTTTCCAAAAGAATGTTAGGCTTAGTAGCTTAACATTCTAAAAAAGGATAACTTATAACAAAATATATGAAATTGACAAGCTAAAAACTTCTATAGATTGCTCTTTATCTTCTTTTAAAAATTAAAATTTCTTAACTTTTTATCTTTTGTTATGTTATACTCTTTATATAAAAACTTAAAAGGAAATTCTAGAATGAAAACATACTCTAAACTTGAACTTTGTAAAGATAATATTCTTAAAGTAGCTTTGACAGCAGCTTTTCCAGTAAAATTTACAAGAGAACATTGCTATAATGTTTTAAAACAAAAGGCTGAGATAACTTCTTATGACAAAGATATTGATAATAACAATCTAATATTAAGAAAACATTTAGCTACTCTATTTGCTATTAAACATACTGATGCTTTTTATTATTCTCTTATTTCTATGTTTAATGAAAGAAAGAAAAAATCTTGTAGTAAGTTCTAATAAACATCTAAATTAATTAGGGCAATATTCCCACCAAAAAAAATTACAATTTCGTTTCTTTATTTATAATTAACAAGCAAATATTATAAATAAAAAGGTATATAAAATGGGTCTTAATATTTTACTTGTAGTTTTTTCTATCATAGTTTTATCTAGAATTATATATAAAAAAACTGGATTAGTTGACATTTTACTTTATGTAATTCTTGGACTTCTCTTTTCTAAAATTGGATTTATCAACAAAGAAGATTTAACACTTAAATTCTTATCAGAAGTTGGAGTTATATTCTTAATGTTTTATGCTGGTTGGCATGAAGACTCAAAAACTTTTTTAAAAAAAGTTTGGGAAAATAAATACTTAGCCTTAATTGCTGCTCTTGGACCATTCCTTGGAGCATATATCAGTTTTTACTTACTTAACTTTTCTTTTTATGAAGCTTTAATAGCTGGTTTTATTTTTACTGCTACCGCAGTCCCATACACTATTGGTATTCTTAATTCTCTTAATTTAAACAAAACAAGTGGAGCTAAATCTATATTAGCCGCAGCTATGGCAGATGATTTTTTAAGTATAATTCTTGTTTCTGCTTCTTTTTCTGCTTTAATTTTACTTGAAACTTCAAATAATCCAGATTTATTTAGTATCTTTACAGGAACTTTTTATCAATTGTTTTTATTACTTATATCTTTCATGATATTTTTTGTAATGGCTACCTTTATACTTCCACAAACAAATGATAAGCCAACTTTTAAATATGATAATAAATTTATAAATTCCTTTCATTTATTTGCTTGCAAAATAAGAAATCAACATGGAATAAATAAATTTGTAAATACTTATGTTGAATATGGATTAATGATTCCCACTGCTTTGTTTTTATTATTCGCTCTTGGTATCTTAGCTCATTTATTTGGACTTCATGTTGCAATAGGAGCTTATTTAGCTGGACTAATTTTAACACAAGATATGTTTGCTATTAATAAAGAAGACGACCCTTCTTTTGCTGGTAATGTTTGTTATGAATCTTATAAAGAGTTAGATAAATTTATTTATAATCTAACAGTCAATTTCTTAGGACCCATTTTCTTTATTTTTTTAGGAGCTCAGCTTTCTATTGAAAGCAATAATATAGGGGAAGTTTTGATATTTTCTTTAGTTGTTTTTTTATTTGTTTCCTTTTTTCAAGTTTCTTCAGCTTATTTAGCTGCTAAAAAAACAACAGATTTAGATACTAAAAATTCTCTTTTAGTAGGCTTTGGTATGTTGCCAAGAGATGTTCTTGCTTTTGTTATTTTAGAGATAGCTATATCTAATAAACTTATTGATCCAGGGACTATATATTCTACTGTTATAGTTATAAGTATTTTACTTTTAAATTTAGTAACTCCTTTATTTTTAGGCTATTTAAAGAAAAAATATAAAAAAGAGTTTGAAGATGAAATTTCAAAAATAAAATAAAATTTATTTTTTTAAATTTAAAAAAACTTCTTTTAAATTTTCTTTTTCATATATAACCTTTCTTATTGCGTCTCCTGTTTTTATCTTTAGAAGATCATAATTTCTTTGAGCTTCTAATTTTTCTTCAAAGGAAACAGAAGTTCTAACAGATTTATATCCTATTTTTTTATTATTATCTTTGTCATATATAGGCAATATCATTACTTTAACCCAATAATAAGATTTATCTTTTCTTAGATTTTTAACTATACCTATCCATTTTCCTTCCCTTTCAAGGGATGCCCATAATTCTTTAAATATTATTTTTGGAACATCAGGATGCCTTATAATATTATGATTATTTCCAAGCAATTCTTCTTCTTTATAGCCACTTATTTCTACAAAATTGTTATTTACAGATGTAATAACACCTTTTAAATTAGTTTCTGAAACAATAACTGAATTTTCAACAACTGAATACTCTACTTGAAAGTTACTTTCCTTATAAACTTTCATTTCTTTTTACTTTTCATTTCTTTTTTCTGTTTCATTAAAAGTTCTTGCAAACCCTTCTAAATCTTTTTTCTTTAAGTCTCCATTGTATACTATATCTTCAGGAGCTATATCTTTATCTAAGACTAATGGAACAGCTCCTGCTTCTTTTATAACTTTCATATGATTATCTAATTCTTTCTCACTATATGCCATTTGCATATCTGCAGTAACAACATGAGGAATCGATTCTATAATTCTCATTTTTTTAAGCTCTTCTTCTACTCCTTTTCCTTCCAGAGTAATAATAATTCTACCTTTTTCATCATGCATATGATAATCACATGCATCACAATTTTTTAATGATTGAACTACCTCTTCTAAATATTTTGGAACTGTTTGGACTACTACACTTGATATATTCATTTTCTATTCTCCTTTTATTTTAAAATAATTTACTATTTCACTATCACTTGACACTAATATTTCTTCTTCATTTAGAAATAAAATTTTTGATATATTCATTTTATTATCTTTCAATATATATTTATTTTCACCAGTAATTATATCAAATACTAAAACATCATTATTTTCATATTTTGAATAAGCTCCTAGTTTAGCTTCTGGACTAAGCCCAGCACTATATATTAAAAAATCTCCCTTTTTTATATATTGAAAATTATTTTCTTTATCATAAATAACTGTCTTTTGGTCTTGACCTGCAGTTATTATTTTACTTTGTTTCATATCTACTTGAAAAACATTATCTAAATTTTTATTTTTAAATTCCTTTATAATTTTACCATTTAAAACTTTATTCAAACTTAAATCTCCACTTTCATCAGCTATTAAATATTCAGTTTTTTCTTCATTTAATACAAAATAAGAATATTTTGACATTGAATTTTGTTTAAACCAGATATTTTTGTTTTTCTTTATATCATATAAAAAAGCTTCATTTGACAATGTTAAAAATAATATTTTATTTTCTGATATATATTTTGCCCTTAATATAAATAATTTTTTATCTATATCTATAATATTTTTTAATTTGCCTTTTTTATATTCAGATATTTTACTATAACCCTTTAGTCCCTGAGAACATATTAATATACTTTTATTTTTATTGATATCTACTGAATATATTTTTGGATTTATTTCTTCTCCTGTAAAATCTTTAATTTTTTCTATTGATATAATTTTTTCTATTTGATTTTTATTTTTATTATATATTTCAACAGTCCCTTCTGTTGTTGCTAATAAGACTTTTTTTTCAAAATAAACCATATCAGTCACCCCTCCTTTAACTTCTATAGTATGAGTAGGTTCTACTTCTTTGGCAATTAAAAAATTTAAAATTATTGTAATAGCTAAAAAAAATTTCATGTTCAGTCCTTTTATTTTTATTATACCAGCTTTTTCTTTTTTACTCTTTATTTTTTTTATTTTTTATTTTTTATTTTTTATTTTTTATTAACAAATATATACAAAAAAACTTTTTTTGAATATAATGATATTGTTAAAACATTAAAAAAAGGATTAAAAAATGAAAAAAACTCTATTAAATATAGGATTGTCTGTTGTTGCTGCTGCTACATTCATTAACGCTGCTAATGAAGGAGCTTTCCCTTCTGATTGGAATTCATTTCAAAAAATAGGAACTACTTTAACAAAAGTAGGTGGCTCTTTACCAGGTTGTAATGCTGATGTAAGTGGACTACCTCCAATTTATCAAGAAACTATTTCTACTTATTGTGCTATTAAAGATGGAGGACCTGGTAAAGTTTCTACACTTTCTAAACTTCCAAGAAACTTTGAAAAAGGAATTCATACTGCTGAAGATGTAAATATCCTTCACTTAGAAGACTTAAAGGTTCTTTTTGTAACTACTTATGTTAATGGAGATCCTGAATATAGTACTTGGGGAGAAGATGGTTCTGATATGTCTGAACTAGGTGCTCCTGGTCTTGCTCCTAACGATTGTAGAATGTGTCATACTGGATATGAAGCATATTCTAATCATGGACAAGTTGGAGCTTGGTACGCAGATATTAAATAATATCTAAGTACCCATAAATAATTTATAAAAAAGGTTTAAAATGTCATTAAAACATAAAGTAATTATATTCGCCGCAATACTACTGACTACTGTAATTTCTATTTTTACTTACGTTTCAGTTCAAAGCTCATATTCAGTTGGAGAAGCACAAATTGAAGAACTTAAAACTAGAAGTAAGTCTGAACTTAATTTATTAATTTCTTCTAAAAATAAAGAAATTTCTGAAAATTTTCAAAGAGCAAAGTCTCAAAAAATTGAATTATCAAAAGTAGCATTAGCATCTGTTAAAATGATGGCTGAAAAAGCCATTAAAGGTGGAAATAAAATGAAACTTAATGGCAAAGAACTTAAAACACTTGGAGACGTAGCCAAAGCCAACTATATTCTTATAAAAGGAATGGCTCCTTCTAGACCTAAAACTCCTTTTTCAAAAGCAAAACCTGCTTCTGAAATGACTCTAACTTTATCAGCTCATCAAGATCCAGAAGATAGATGGGCTGATTACTCTTTATTACTTGATTCTGATTTCTTATTTAAAGGAGAAGAAGTTTTAGTTAAAATTCCTTTCTCTTCTTCTGATGGATATGTTGTTGGTATTTTTGATGTTAGTCAATTAATTGCTGATAATAAAAAAGCTAAAAAAGATACTTTAAATTTAGTTGAAACTATTAAGAAAGAAACTAAAGAAAAAGTTGAAAAGCAAGTTAAGCAAACTGATAATAGAATTTCTGAAAATATTAAAAATTCTTTATATCTTTCTTTAATTGTACAAATTATAATGCTAACTCTTGTTTGGTTCTTTGTAAAAAAATTAGTTGGAAAACTTAACACTTTAACACATGGACTAGTTGAATTTTTCTCATTTTTGAAAAGAGAAAATGATTCAGTTGAATTAATTGATGATGATTCAACTGATGAAATCGGGATTATGTCAAAAGAAGTTAATCAAGGAGTTACTACTATTAGTAACAAAATAAAACAAGAAGAAGAAATTTTAAAAGAAATAGCTTCTTTATCTGATTCAATTGCCAATGGAGATTTATCTAAACATATAAATTTATCTATTGATGATGATGCTTTCAACAATATGATTAATACCATTAATTCTATGGTTGATAGTTTAAATAATCAAATTTCAGATGACATTAATGATTTAGTTAGAGTTTTAGAAAGTTATGGAAAACAAGACTTTAGAGTTAAGCCCTTAGCAGAAAAAGGTTTTATTGAAACTAAAATTTCTGGAGTAGGTTCTTTAATTAGAGAAATGCTATCTTCTAATAAAGAAAATAGCATTAAGCTTAAAGATAGTACTCATAGAATCAGTGATAGTATGGATAGTTTAATGAAATCTTCAACTTCTCAATCAGTTAATTTAGAAGAAGTTGCTGCTTCTATTGAAGAGATTTCTGGAAATATTAGAAATACTAAAAACAAAGCTGATAACTTATCTAAAACTGCTAATTTTATGGATAATTTAACTAAAGAAGGTTCTAGTAAAATTGTTGAAATGGAAAAAACTATTAATCAAGTAGTTGATAGTCAAGGTAAAATCAATGATGCTATTGGTCAAATTGAACAAATAGCATTCCAAACTAACATTCTTTCTCTAAATGCTGCTGTTGAAGCAGCTACTGCAGGAGAACATGGTAAAGGTTTTGCTGTTGTTGCTCAGGAAGTAAGAAATCTTGCTGCTAGGTCTGCTGATGCCGCTACTGAAATCAAAAGGTTAGTAACTACTTCTACTGATTTAGTAACTACTTCTACTGATATTTCACAAGAAGTTAATTCTTCTTTTAGCGATTTAGTTCATTCTATTAATGATACTGTAAATAGTATTTCTGATATTGCTGAAGCTACTAAAGAACAAGAACTTGGTATAGTTCAAATTACTGAAACTATGAATTCATTAGACAATATGACACAAAAAAATGTTCATGTTGTTGAAGAAGTTCAAAATGAAGTTATGGACTTAAAAAATATTACCCAAGACATTGAAAGAGATGTTTCTAAAAACAAATTTTAAGTTTTTTGCTTTTATTTACATTAAAGACCTATTTCTTTATAGAAGTAGGTCTTTTTTTTATTACCATTTCTTTTTTTCTTAAAACATCCTTTTTCTTTTCAGAAAAAAAAGATAAATACTCTTTTTAAATGCTTTAAAGCAATCTTTTTATTATTTTAAAAAAAATCAAAAAACTTTTCAGAAAATTTTAATGCCAAAAAAAACATTATAATAATATTAGAAACTTTAAGGAGGTTTAAAATGATTAAAAAAATCGCAATTAGTATTTTACTAACTACAAGCATAGGTCTTGCCGCTCAAACTCCACTGGATGATTATGAAAATTACCCAACTGTTAATGAACAAGTAATGAATTCTCAACCAACAGGACAAAAAATTTCCAGAGATGTTTATGATTTGTCTGCTTCAAAAACTATGGTTTTTGGAACTAACTCTGACGTTTATGATGTGTCTAACTCTGTTCCAAATAGATTAACTAACTAATAATTAGTTATTTTAAACAAAAAAAAGTATAGGTTTTTTAACCTATACTTTTTTTTTGCTCTTTCTACTTTCTTTTTATGTTATTATTCATCTTAAATTAAATTCAGGAAATTTTGTGCTTCTTTTTTTCAAACAATATATACCTTACTATAAAAACTATATCAAAAAATTTATATATGTCTTTATTGCTTTAATCATGGTCGCTATTGGAACAAGTGGAACAGCTTATATAATGAAACCTTTGTTAGATGACATCTTTATAAATAAAGATGAGAATATGCTAATATTCCTACCTATAATTGTTATTTTTCTTTACTTACTTAAAGGTATTGGAAATTATATTCAAATATACTACATTTCTTTTATTGGACAGGATATTGTAAAAACTATTAGGAATAAATTATTTAAAAATATTTTAGAACTTGATATGGAATTTTTTAATAAAAAGCAGACTGGGGATCTTATTAGTAGAATTACCAATGACATAAATAGAATACAAATAACAGTATCTTCTCATATTGCCAGCTTTATACAAGAAAGCTTAACTATTATTGCTTTAACTTTATTAATCATTTATCAAAGCCCTGAATTAGCCTTTTTTGGATTAATAATTCTCCCCATTTCTATTTTTCCTCTTTCTAAATTAGCTAAAAAAATGAAAGTTCTTTCTTTTAAATCACAAGAAAAAAATTCAGACATAACTTCTCATTTAAGTGAAACTTTTAATAATATTGAAATAATTAAAGCATCTGCTTCAAACTCTCTTGAATCTGAGAGATTTAAAAAGCATAATCAAGACTTTTTTAATATAAATATCAAATCTGTTAAGACAAACGCTCTTGTTTCTCCAATAATGGAAATACTTGGCTCTTTAGCTATTGCTTCTGTTATTGTAATTGGTGGAAAATTAGTCATTGAAGGAGAAATTACTCCTGGCTCTTTCTTTTCTTTTTTAACTGCTCTATTTATGATTTACACTCCTATTAAGAGACTTTCTTCTATATACAATCAAATGCAAGATGCAATAGCTGCAAATGAAAGAATAAATCATTATTTAAATTTAAAACCTCAAATAATATCAGGAAATAGTATTTTTCCAGAAAATATAAATAATATTTCTTTTGAGGACTTATCTTTAAATTATAAAGACACCAACGCTTTGAAAAATATCAACATTTCAATTAATAAAGGAGAAACCTTAGCTTTAATTGGAGAAAGTGGAGGAGGAAAAACTTCTTTTATTAATACTTTAATTAGATTTTTTGACCCTTCTTCTGGGAAAATTTTGATAAATGGTATTAATTTAAAAGACTTTAAAACAGAAAGTCTTAGAAACAACATTTCTCTAGTAACTCAAAAAAATTATATTTTTAATGACACTGTTGCTTCCAATGTTTCTTATGGACAAGAATTTGATGAAAATAAAGTAATATCTGCATTAAAGCTTGCCGATGCTTATGATTTTGTAAGCAAATTACCTAATGGTATATTTACCATTTTAGAAGAAGCAGGTAGCAATATAAGTGGAGGACAACAGCAAAGAATCTCAATAGCAAGAGCATTGTATAAAAACCCACAGATATTAATACTTGATGAGGCTACTAGTTCATTAGATAATAAAAGTGAAGACAGCATTAATAAAGCCTTGCTTAATATTAAAAATGATAAAATAGTCATAATAATAGCCCATAGATTATCAACAATAAAAAATGCTGATAATATAGCCTTCTTTAATGGAGGAGAAATAATTTGCTATGGAACTCATTCATATATTAAAAATAATTGTGAAGCTTTCAAATTATTAAATAGTTTATCATAAAAGGACAAGTCTCTTTGAATAATTTAATTTATATAATTGGAACTCCTACTGTTGGAAAAACTTTTTCTATTAATCTTTTAAAAGAAGAAAATTTGTTAAAAGAATTTGAAATTATAAGTGAAGATGCTCTCCTTTTAAAAGACATTCATTTTCTTTCTAATAAAAAAATCCCATGGTTTTCATCTATTTTAGAGTTTGTTCAATGGAAAACTATTGGAAAAAATAGAGATAAATTAAAATTCTTATACCAATATGAAAATAACAAAACTGTTATTTCTAATTTATTCAGTAAATACAATAAAGAATATCAACAAAAAGCTATTGAATATCCAAATAAAAAAATTATTATTGATACAGGAGGCTATTCATTTACTAGAAACTTAAAAAATGGATTTTTTATTTATTTTAGATTTAAAAAATTCTCTCTTTTTAAAAAAAGATTCTTAGAGAGATATTCTCCAACAGAAAAAGAAAACTTTAGAATAGTAGCTCCTCTTAAAGATGACAATTTTTTAATTTTAAATAATTTAAATCTTTTTGATTTTTATCATATGATGGATGAAGAATATTTAAGCTTATCTGATAAAACTATCTATTCTAATAATGAATTGACAAACATATTGAAAAACTACTTAGAATAGAGTATGAAGCTAAATCTTTAGGAGCAATGATATACAATACCTATTATCTTCAGCTTCTCTTGTTTTTATTACATGACCATATATCCATCCATTTCTGATATAGTTATTCAACTCTTTATTTTTTCTTGAATCTAAAAAGGTTATTACATATTTATAATTTTTTACACCTTTTATCAATTTGTTTTGTAATATTTTGAATATACCTTTTTCTCTATACTCTTTTAATATAAAAAAACTAATAAAACTAACTATATCCCCTTTCTCTATACCATATTCTTTTATTATTATTTTGGTTCTATCTTTATTATCATATTTTAACATTGAAATACTTTGTTCTACATCCCAAGGTTTATAGCCACCAAATCCTATTAATTTATTTTCTAAAAAACAACCAATCATTTGTCCTGTTTTTAATATTTCTAAAAAATCCATTTCTGTTCTTTTTGATAAATTATGATAATTTAGGTCTTCTTTTTGATGATAATCTTTTAAAAGGTTTATTATTTCTGATATATCTTCTTTTTCTATTTTTCTATATTTCATTTTATCAATTTTTTTAACTAATTTTACTTTTGCTTGAGCCTATCTATTATAGAAAATTCTAATGAACCATCATCACATACTTCTATACATCTTCCACAATTAGTACATTCAGAATTAGAAACTTGCTTACTTTCTTTTGAAATCATTCCTAATACTTGAACTTCTGGACATACTTCTTTACATTTCATACAAGCAGTACAACTCTCTGCATCATGATCTACTCTAACTATGCTATATTTTCCTAATATTGAGTAGAAGCCTCCAAGAGGACATATATGACCACACCAACCATTTTTCAAAACTAATAAATCAAATAAGAAAATAATTAAAATAGCTGCCCAACCAAATCCTAATCCAAATATTATCCCTCTATGAACCATTGATATAGGAGAAATAAATTCAAATGCTGTTACTCCCATAAAAATTGAGATAACTAAACTAATAACTATTACCCAATATCTTATATTTCTAGTAGCTGGTTGTCTTTTTTGAATTTCATTAAAACCTAAAGTTCTTCTTAAATAACTTGACAAATCTGTTATTAGATTTACAGGACATACCCAACTACAAAAAACTCTTCCAAGCAAGCCATATAGAATTATTACTATCAACACTCCTATTGCTAAGTTTGTAGTTATCAAAGCACCTGCTGCAAACATTTGTAGAGCAGCATAAGGATCACTCATAGGTATCAGTCCTAAAATACTTGAAGAACTTAAATTCCCTGTTAAGAAAGTCCAACCCCAAGCATTTGCTCCAAAATATAAAACCATTAAACTTATTTGAACAGTTCTTCTTAAAAATAAAAATCTATATTTATCCCATAATTTTTTCATTAGTATAAATCCCCCATATCATTTAAAGAATCAATTGCTGATCTCTTACTTATTTCTGTTTTTGTTTTTATAGCAGTAGCATCTTCAAGTCTTTTTTCATCTTCTTTATCCCAGCCTTTTATATAATAGCTTCCAGCTTTTCCAAGTGCAACTTCTCTTGGCAACACAAATACTGCTGCTTTATCAGTAACACAAGCTTTTTCACATAAACCGCAACCAGTACAAATATCAGGCTCTATTACAGGTTTCATAAAGGCATGCTTACCTGTTCTTTCATTTTTTTCATACTCTATAGTTATAGCTTCTCCTAAAAGAGGACAAGCTCTATAACAAGCATCACATTGAATTCCCCAAAAAGCTATACAACTTTTATCATCTATGACAGCCACCCCCATTTCTGATTTATCTATGTCTAATTTACCTTCTGTTTCAACTGACTTTTGGTCTAATGCTCCTGTTGGGCAAACTGGAACACAAGGTATATCTGGACACATATAACAAGGAATCTCTCTTGGAATAAAATGAGGAGTTCCAATAGGCATATTATCTCCTGGCTTAGCCAAAGCTAAAGTATCATAAGGACAAGCTTCAACACACATCCCACATTTTATACAGGTTGCTAAAAAATCTTTTTCTGGTAATGCCCCTGGAGGTCTTAATATTATTTTTTTGGATGTCACTTCATCTACATATGCACTCCAAGTAAGACCAGCTAATCCAGCTAACCCAACTCCTCTTGCCATATTTAATATAAATTTTCTTCTATCTGTCATTTTTCTTTCCTTAGTATCTAATAAGCTTTGATTATAATAAAGTTAATATTTAATTATAACATAAATTTCTTAATTGTAAAATTACTTAATTTAATTATATATTTCACAATTAAAAAACTTCTTTAAAACTCATTATAAATAAAAAAAGGTCTCTATCTAAATCTTATTAGACCTAAATAAAAACCTTCTCTTATAATTAAAATAAAACTATATTATTTTATAGTATTTATTCCATCCATTAATGTTGAACCAGACCAATTAGATTTAGTAGCTCCATCTTTTTCAGTATATACTGCTTCAAAATTATTTTTTGGTGCATCAGTTGCATTTGATTGAGGGGCATGACATTGAGAACAATTAAATCTTGCTCCAACTAACTTATCAGTTTTCTCAATAGAAACTTCTGACAAATCAGAATTTGATGTATTATCAACTGCTTTACCTTTTTTAGTAATTCTACCATCTTTTGCTATCCCAGTATCTGGTCTAAAATTAGTTAAATGAGAAACAGGAATTGCAGTAGCACCAATAGACTCAGCTACTCCTGGCATATGACAACTAGTACATTGATTATTTTTAATAGTAATAGGAAGCATACCTTCAACATCATGAGGAATCATTGGAGGGGCATCTTGAAAAGCTCTATTGATTGTTTTAGAACCACCAGCTACCTCTTTCCCATATACTGTTATATCACCAGTAGTCTTTGATTCACTATATAAATCAGTCTTTCTTAAACCTAAAGATTCTTCACTTACAGTTTGGATTTTTGGTTTAGTATCTACTTCATTAGCAGTTGTAGAACAACCTACTACCATTAAGGCAGCAACTGTTCCTAAAACTATTTTACTTATTTTTTTCATTATAAACTCCTTCTTAAGCTTTGTAAATTTTTACAGCACATTTTTTAAAGTCTGTTTGCTTTGACATAGGACAAGTAGCATCTAAACATACTTTATTAATAAATACTTTTTCATCAAACCATGGAACAAATACAAGCCCTTTTGAAGGTCTGTTTCTTCCTCTTGTTTCAACTCTAGCTTTTACTTTTCCTCTTCTTGACTCTACCCAACAAAGTTCACCTTGCTTAACACCATATTTCTTAGCATCTTCTGGATGCATGTAACATAATGCTTCTGGAACAGCTCTGTATAATTCTGGAACTCTCATAGTCATAGTTCCTGAATGCCAGTGCTCTAAAACTCTACCAGTAGATAACCATATTGGATATTCTTTACTTGGCATTTCTGGAGGATCCATATAAGGTCTAGCAAAAATCTTAGCTTTATTTTTTAGAGCTTTTTTACCAAGAGCTTTATCTGGACCAGAAAGGTCTCCTTGAAGTAAATTTTTAGCTAATGGACCATAGAATGCATGAGAATTAGTAGTTCCTGCTTTTTTATTTGCTTTAGCAGCATAAGGGTCATATTTAGAATTAAATCTCCATTGAGTTTCTTTTCCATCAACAACTGGCCATTTAAGCCCTCTTACTTTATGATAAACATCAAACGGTGCTAAATCATGAGCATGTCCTCTACCAAAATCAGCATATTCTTCAAATAAATATTTATGGATATGGTAACCATAACCTTTCCACTCTTTACCATCTGAACCAATTACACCTCTTTCATCACCATTACTGTCTGTATCATCATAATCTTTATTAATAGGGTCATTCATATCTTTTGGATATGCTTTTCCACCTTGTTCATATAAGATTTCATACATAGTAGTATCATCATTATATCCCATAGCATAAGCTGCTTTTCTTACATCAGCTAACTTTTTACCATTTCTTAGAGTGTATCCACCCCATACATCTTTAACTGTAAATCTTTTTGAAAGCTCTACCCATTGCCATGTATCAGACATAGAGTCTCCAACTGGAACAACTTGCTGTCTCCAATGTTGAGTTCTTCTTTCAGCATTTCCATAAGCTCCCCATTTTTCATAAATCATAGCAGAAGGCAAAATAAGATCTGAAACTTTTGCTGAAATACCTGGATATCCATCAGAAGTTACAATGAAGTTATCCATTTCTCTTGCTGCTTTAATCCAATGTGAAGCAGAAGCTGTATCTTGATAAGGATTACATACATTTACCCAAGCAAACTTAATTATTCCATCTTCAATATCTCTATGAATTTTCATAATATGTTGATTTCCTACTGGATTTAAAGTTCCATTTGGAATTTTCCATGAATTTTCAGTAATTTTTCTATGTTTTGGTGATTTAACCATCATATCAGCTGGTAATCTATGAGCAAATGTACCAACTTCTCTTGCTGTTCCACATGCAGAAGGTTGCCCTGTTAATGAAAATGCTCCTGAACCTGGTACTGCTTGCTTATTTAATAAGAAATGAACATTATAAGCTAATGTATTTACCCAAGTTCCTCTTGTATGTTGATTCATACCCATTGTCCAGAAAGATACTACTTTTCTTCCTTTTTCAACATATAAATCAGCTAACATTTTTAATTTTCTTCCAAATTCTTCATTTGATTCATCTGGATTACCTTTTGATACAGAAGTAACATACTCTAATGTATAAGGGTCTAAGAATTTTTTATACTCTTCAAATGAAATATGCCAATGCTTTAACCCAGCTGGTTTATTTTTCATTTCATCTCCAGCCTTATAACCATAAGGAGCTAATGCTGGTGCTTCATTTTCAGAAACAGTATGAACCATTTCTTCTTTAATAGTTTCCATTTCTTTAGCTGTATACTTGCCTTCTTCTAAAGACTTTTCACCTTTTCTTCTCATACCATAACCCATATTTACAGGAGAAGCACAGAATACCATATGTTTATTTACAAAATCCCAGTCAATTGATTCTGGATTATTATAAACAATTTCTCTAGCAATATAATTCCATAATGCTAAATCAGAATTTGGTGTAAAAATAATTTCTTCGTCTGCTAAATCAGAAGTTCTATGTCTATAAGTTGATAAGTTTATTACTTTTACTCTATCCGGATCAGATAATTTTCTATCAGTAACTCTTGACCATAAAATTGGATGCATTTCTGCCATATTTGAACCCCAAGATACTATAGTGTCTGTAAGCTCAATATCATCATAACAACCAGAAGGCTCATCAATACCAAAAGTTTGGTAGAAACCAACAACAGCAGATGCCATACAGTGTCTAGCATTTGGATCAATTGCATTTGATCTAAATCCACCTTTCATCATCTTTTGAGCAGCATAACCTTCCATTACAGTATATTGTCCAGAAGCAAATACAGCTACTCCTTCTGGACCTGATTCTTTAAGTCCTTTTCTAATATTTTTTTCCATTTCATCAAAAGCTCTTTTCCAAGATACTTCAGCAAATCTTCCTTTTTTATCAAAGTCTCCATTTGCATCAACTCTTAATAAAGGTTTAGTTAATCTATCAGCTCCATACATTATTTTTGCATTAAAATATCCTTTAATACAATTTAGACCTCTATTAACAGGTGCAGCTGGGTCACCTTTTACAGCAACTATCTTTCTATCAACTCCATCTCCTTTTGTAGCAAGCATAATTCCACAACCAGTTCCACAGAACCTACAAGCAGCCTTATCCCATCTCCATTCCTCTGCTTTATCAGCACTTGCCTGTAATTCGGCTGGAACAGCCATACCCATAGCAGTAGCAGCTGAAACTGCTGCTGAACTTTTTAAAAAATCTCTTCTTGAAAGTGACATTTCTTCTCCTTTATTTTTTATTTTTGACATATTTTTACTTTGAAAATTCTATTAGCTAGAAACTAATAAGAGCTATGTCATAAGCTCCTATCAAAATAAACTTTTAAATTTATTTTAGTATTCTTATTATACCAAAATACTACACTTAAAAACATGATACACATCAAAATTTTCAAACTTAAAGCCTAATGAATTTTCTAGTATAATTATAATTAATAAAAAATTAAATTAACCTTAACCCTTTTAATTTTAATTATTTAAGGAGTCTTATTTTGAAAATTAAACAATTAGGAAATGGAGGAGGCCTTTCTCCTCAGCTTACCAAATAGCTCTTTTCAAATTAAAAATATTAAAGTAGATCATTTCAATGCTCCTTCTTATGAGTGCTTAATTAATAATAAAGTTTTTATCAGTGGAGATACCATAGTTTTAAAATCTAGTAAAACTCATGCTTTTTTAGAAGATATAAAAAAACATACAGTAAAAAAATTTTAAAAAATATGATTTTTTATCATACAAGAGAGAAAAAATTTAATAAAAAATGGTTATCTTTATAAATAATATTTTTTATTTTGAAGATATAATCTAAAATATATAGCTATAAAATATATAGCTTTCAACATAATTAACTATTAAAAAAATATAGATTTTATATAAAAAAGGACTCTTTTATGGAAATAAAAAAATTAATTGAACAAGGCAAGGTTAACGAAGAGCTTTATGCTACTTTTATTGAAGATTCAAAAGAACAAGTCCCAGAATGGAAAATAGAAGCTTCTTTGAAAAAATTACCTGCTTTAAATTCACAAGATGAAGTTTATAATGCTTACATGGTTTATAATGAACAAGGTAAAAAATTAAGTTTTTTTGTTTTATCAAATGAAGATGGGACTGATAAACTAAACTCTAATGCAAAAGCTCTACAACTGCAAGATACAGAAGATGTTTGGGTTGCAAATTTTTTAGTTTACTCTGGACAAAGAGAATTAGGATATGGTAGCAAAGTTTTTTCTGAAATTTTAAAGATTATTGAAGAAGGAACTGATAAAAACTTATACCTTTTTACAGACCATGATAATTATGAGAATAAAATTTATAAAAAAAATATGTTTTTTCTTAAAGAAATTGAATTAGACAAAAAATATAGAAATGTTTATTTTAAAAAAAATAAAAATAAAAAATAAAAAATAAATTTATTTTTTAAGTTCTCAAAATTAAATTTTTGAGAACTATTTTTTCAGACAACTTTTTAGATTACTTCATCTTGATCAACAAAGTCATATCCAAGCTCTTTTGCTATTAACTTCCCTAATGCACTTTTCCAGATAAAGTAATACCTATCAAAATAACATCACTCAGCAATTATTTCTAAGCAGATATTTGAATCTTCATTTAATTTGATTTTTAAAAACATATTACAAAATAAAACTTGTGTTCTATTTAAAAATACTATATTTCCTTTAACATTATTAAATGAAGATAAAAAAGACACTTTTGTTCTTGTATTACAAGTATATTCTTTATATCTTGGGAACTCTTGTTCTTCTTCTTTTTTTTGCTCTAATTTAATTTCATTAAATTCTTCATTATTAATTTTTATTATTTGCTTATAAACATACCCATTTTCATCAAATAAATAATTTTCTTTTTTTAATTTCTTTAAAATTGCCATAATTAAGCCTTTCTTTTTATATGATATAATTATACCAATATATAGCTTAGAAAGACCTAAATTATTTTGAATTTAACATATATTAAATGCAATATATAAGCTATAAATCCTACCAAAGAAGCTATTGTAAAATCAAAAAGTATAGAAAAATAACCAAAAACTTCAGCCATATGATGTAAATATTCTATATTGTGAGAAAAAATACCACCCGCCACTAATAGCATAGCAACAGTACCTATGTAACCAAGCACTCTAATTATTTGCCCCATTGAAGAAATACATATTTCTCCTAATTTAAAAAGAGGGATATTAGTTATTTTTTCTTTGTCTTTTGATTTACTTATAAAATAAAAACCTAAATCATCCAATCTAACTATCAAAGCAACTATTCCATAAACTCCAATAGTAGCTGCAACTGCAACTGCAGAAACTGCTATTAATTGTAAAGTCAAAGTCTCATTTGACACACTACTTAACGCTATTAATATAATTTCTATTGATAAAATAAAATCAGTAAAAATTGCTGATTTTATTTTTTCTTTTTCAATAACTAATACATCCTCTTCTGTCTTCTCCAACTTCTCTATCTCTTCATGATTATCATGAGGATTAATATATTCAGCTATCTTTTCAAAACCTTCATAAGACAAATAAACTCCACCTAATATTAAAATAGGCAATATTAATGAAGGTAAATAAGCTGACATTAACATTATTATTGGAACAATAATTAATTTATTAATAAAAGAACCTTTTGTTATAGCATATAAAACTGGCAACTCCCTTTTAGCATGAAATCCAGAAGCTTTTTCAGCATTTACAGCTAAATCATCTCCTAAAATACCCATTGTATTTTTTAAAGCTACTTTTGTTAAAACACTAGCATCATCTGCCAGAATACTTATATTTTTTAATACTGCGAAAAAACCACCTGCCATTTTATTTTCCTTTTACTTCATATCTTATGTTATTTACCATATTATAAAACAAAGCTCTAAATTCTTTATCTAAATTAAAAAAATAATTAGCTGGAGTATCAGTTATTAAATGACCTTTTATTTTAATTTTATTTTGTATAAATTCATAATTATTATTTATTAAATAATGATTGCCAAGATTTTTTTTATTTATTTTTTCTTTATATCTTTTTTTATATGACTCTATGTACTTTCTGCTGAGCTTTTCTTTAAAGTCTTTAAAATTTCTTTCAATAATTTGACTTGTCTTAAATCCATACTCTAAACCAACATTTGTATAATCTGGCAAAGATATCCATAATTCAACATCTTCTTTTTCTGTTATAACATCTAACTCAATCATTTTTTAACCTTTTTACTTTGATTATAACTTTTTCAAGCTTAAATACTTGTGAAATATGATAGAATAAATTTAAATATTTAGAAAAACAAAGCAGAAACCCCTCCCTAAAAGAGAAGGGTAATTTAGAAAAGGAACTTAATGAAAACAAATACTAAACTTACTATTATGTGTGATTATTGTGCTGATGGTCTTTGGTTAGATGGTTATGCTATCACTATCAAAGACTTGCCACAAAAAGTTCATTTTTTAGAAGATAAAATTAATAAGTGGCAACAGCAATTTGAAATATTAATGAAACCTTTTTTAAGAGATGATAATTTTAAAGAAAAATTCTATCAGCAAACACAAATGAAAAAATTTATAAAAGAAGGGTATAAAATTTCTAAATTATTAAGAAAAAAATTACCTGGAAGATATGTAGTTGAATACTTCAATGAATTAGATTCTAAAAGGATTTTAATTAAAAACTCTCTAAACAATTTAAAAAAATTAAAGATTTGTAATTAAAACCCCTTTAGATTTAAAAGAAATCTCTGAGTATATTTTTTCCAACTCTTCTTTGCTTTTTTGTTTATATATTTTTACACAAAACTTATTTAGATCTTTATTTTTCTCAAATGTAATTTTTTCATAAATTTTTATTTTATTAGAATCAAAAAATATTTTTAACATCAAAATTTTTTCTTGATTTAAATTTCCTTCTAAAATCTTATTTATTGGTTTTATATCATTAATAGAAGGACAATTTCTAAACATCTCTGACATATCAATGACATTACTCAATCTCCAAATTGACAAAGCTGATATATCTTTTAGTTTTATACAATTTCTAAACATTCCTACTACTATAATAACTCTTGATACATCCCAATTATACAATCCTGATATGTCTTCTAAATTAACACAATTTTTAAACATATTTGAAATTGAAGAGATATTTGATATATCCCAATCCTTAGCAAAATCTAGATTTTTTAAATTTCTACAATTTTCAAACAATCCTTCTAGATTATCTTCTTTTATTTTTCTTAAATCTACTTCTTTTAACTTGGAAAAATCATTTTCTTTTTCACATTTTAAAATCAATGCTTTAAGCCCCAAATAAGAATCAATAACTAATTTCTTTGACACTATATATAACTCTCTAAACTTTCTACTTTTAAATAATAAAAATCATTTAACATATCTTCTGGAACTTCTATTAAGAACATTTGGGCTTTATCAAATATAAATTTAATTTTCTCTAAACCTTCCTCTTTTTTTGGAATTTCTGATAATATTTTCCTTACAAAATCTTCTTCTGAATTAAATAAAATTTCTAATATATTTCTTTGACTAAATAAATATAAAAAATTATTTTTAATTAATTCTAATAATCTAATTTTATTTTTCTTTTCTAAAAAATATTCAAACTTAAAGTTAATATTCACTTCTTCTAAAAAACTTTCCTTTCCTTTCAATCCTTCAACTAATTTATAAATTATAAAAAAATCAATAGACAATCTGCTTTTATCATAATTTATAAAATAAATTAATTTTTTTAATAATTCTTCTTCTTTAATCTCTTTTATAGAAAAGAGATATAAGTAGATTTGAATATCAATATTTTTTTCTAATAAATCTTCTTTATTCTCTCTAATATATGTAACTATTTTTTTAGATTTTATTTTATTTTCACTTATATCTTTACTTTTTACATTTAAAAAATTATATATTTTGGCTGAATCTTTTTCATCTATCAAATATTCTAAAATAACTATTAAAACATTTCTATTTGAAAGCAACAAACTTTTAAAATAATCTGTATAAACTTGTGAAAAGTATTTTTTTTCACAAGTTGATAAATAAGACAACAGTCCTATATCAAACACTTCTTTAATATTTTTTCTAAATCTTCTTGGATTTAATTCATTTAATATATATAAGGTTCTTACTTGCTCTGACATATCTGACTCTTCTTTCTTTAAAAAATCTATGAAATGCTTTATAAAATTTTTATCAGTTATTGGTATTTCTTTATATATATCTAAATTCCCTTTTAATTTAGAACCAAATTCTTTTCTCATTTTTAACTTTTCATAATTCTTAAATGAAATTAAACAAATTGCTTTTAATATATTTGGATATTTACTATATTGAAAAAACTTAATGTTTTTTAGTAAATATGAAATAGAAAAAAGAAACTTATCAGCACTAGTAATTTTAAAATTAACTTTTGATATAATTTCTTCTAAAAAAAATAACTTTTCTTCTATGTTTGATTTATTAGACTCTATATTTATTTTATTATCTTTACTTTCAAATGTTGCTAAAAAAACATGGCCCATATAACTATATAAACTTCTATCTAACTTTATCCCAGCCCAATCTATTGATTCTTTAATGATTTTATCATTACTTTTTTTAAAACTCATACTACTACTTGAATAAATTCTTTCTTTTAAATATCTTAACTTAATTTCAAATGAGTTTTTTTTTGCCTCTACCATTTTTACAAAATTAAAATATAAAATATTTGGATTAAATATTTCTGGTTTTTCAAACGTTATTTCATTTTTAAATCTCCCTTGAGTTTTTAATTTATTTAAATAACCATATATATTTACATCTTCAATTAAACCAAATATATGTATATGATCATATAAATAATATGATAATAATTCTGGACTATTTAATTTAACTAATATCTCTTCTTTCAATGCTTTTCTTGTTCTTTTATTTAATTGATTAAAAAAAGACAGATGTATAACTATAAGGTTATTTACAGATAAACTTAATAAGTTTGCTATAGTCTCATTTAATGATGCATATTCTTTATTATCTTTTTCTTTAATTTTATATAAAAATTCAATATTATTTTCTACTATTTCAATATTATTAACTAATAATAAAAATTCTTCATTAGTTATTTTTTTAGACCTTAAAACATTTACTAATTCCAATCCATTTGATAAATCAATTTTACTATCTATTAAATTTTCTTTCATTTTTTACCTTTTTTTCTTATTTAAATCATATCTACACATATCTTAAATACAGGTTAATCAAATGTTATTCTTTTTAGCAAAATAAATCAGTAGACCACCATAACGGGAGTAGAAATTCAGTTCAATCTCTAAATTGTGGATTTCATAATTAAGACTTCTTTAAGCTGTCTTATTATATAATTATATATCAAAACAAAGGAAACTATTATGAAATATATTATTATGGCAGCAATTGCAATTGCAATTTATGGAGGAGCTTCTAGTGCTTTTTCTTTTTCAAATGATTTTAAAGATGTAACAGTAGATACTGAAAAATTACAAGAAGCTTTCAAAATAGGTTACAGCAAAGCAAAAGAACTTCTTTAATTTTATTTTTTCCATTATTTGGAAGAGTTTGAAAAACCATGGATTTACCCATGGTTTTTTTATAACTTATTTTCAATAAATAAGTTTTTCTAGCTTTTATAAAAAATTCTTTTATAATATAAAAAAGGAATATTTTGTTAGGAATACTATTTGTTATATCTATATCATTTGTTGAAAAAACATTTTTCAATATTTTAAACTTGTCAACAAATCCAAATATTGTATTAGTATATAAATCAATTATTAGTTCTATTTTTCTTTTTTTAATGTTTCTTGTTTATGGAACTTATATTAACTTCTTCAATGATATAAATTTCTATATTTTATTAATATTAGAAGCAATAGTAATACTTAAAGCTAAATACATTTATAAATTATTTGAAACTAGATTTGTTTACTTATCATTTGCTTTATTTTCTTCAATATATTTGATGCCTTTTATTTCTTACTTTTACAAAGAATTCTTTGGATTTAGTAATAATTTAGCTTTTATTTTTGATGATTTGGCATCTCTTTTTTTATTTTCTTTTTCTTTATTTATTTTGAATATTTTATTTTTCATAGAAAAATTAAAAGAACAATCTAATAATAATATTAACAAAAAAGAATTAGTAATATTATTATTCTTTGCTTTTTTAATGGTAAACACTTTATATTTTGCTACTAATATGATACAAAAATATGAACCTTATTCTTTATATTCAGCAATTTTAATACCCCAAATACTTATTTTTTCAGTAATAGGATTAAAAAAGAAAGAAAAATTAACTATAAACAGAAAAGAGTTAATAGTTATACCTTCACATATAGTAGCTATATTACTATCTATATTTGGGGCAAAACTATTAGCTGTTGAATTTTTTACTATATTTAAGAGACTGGGAACCATTTATGCAAGTTATTTTTTTGATTATTTAAACAATCCTGGATATAAAGTCCTTAAAAAAGAACTTTATATTTTATTTTCAATAACTTTTTTAGTTTTAGGAGTTTTTATTTTTAGTTAATTTTAACTTTAATTT
>Ga0209776_1000468_pt1 | contig 28016 bp, 35 predicted proteins | sample SaaInlLV_10m_DNA_3_FD_184670 | JGI IMG/M metagenome (GOLD analysis project Ga0209776, IMG submission 184670) | Marine microbial communities from expanding oxygen minimum zones in the Saanich Inlet - Saanich Inlet SI073_LV_165m_DNA (SPAdes) (version 2) | ecosystem: Environmental > Aquatic >...
TGTTTTTCATATACGTGGAGATTCTGTACTTGCCAATGGATATCACCAGTTGATAACTCGTCCGGATGATCTTCATGTAAGTTAATGTATTTAACTAAAGAGTCTAATACATACTTTTGCCAAGCGTAATCATTCTTATATCCAAAGACTACATCATTAGATCTCATTTGAACAACACAGTGGATTTGCTTGTTTCTGATATAATATGTAACTGCATTAGTACAGATGAAGTCTGACATACCACCTTTATCAAATTCGGTCCAAACCGATGGGCGATTGTAAACCATTTCAGCTCTTCGTCCATCAGGGTTGTTAACTAATTCATTTCTAACATTAAAATATTGGTTATGATATTCTTTAGAGAATATTAACTTACCATAGTTTGAATTGATATTGCCATGCTTATCCGCAGCATATTTCCAAGCTGCAGGAGCATCACGTTCGTCACCATAAATGTCATTGATATTAGTTGACATACTCTCATACCATTCAATCTCTTTAGCAATATAACCATCAACTGGTTTGCCGAAGATAGCATTCTCATCAGCAATAAAAGAAGCTCCGATTAATTCAATAGTCTTAGCTCCAGTCTTATCAATGGTGAATTCCTCTTTAGCTAAGGCCTGTTTGAAATGTTCTCTTATATCACTTACGTTCATTTTCTTCATTTTGTTTCCTCATAAATTCGTTTAAGTGCACGTTCATCATTCGCGTCAAATTTAGATAAGTGACTACATATCTTTTCACCAAAATCTAAAGATTCACCCATTGTTTTGAAAGACTTGCCGAAGCTTCGTTGTGGATATCGCTTATCTTTAGGTTGATAATTGTCAACATAAAACCGGGTGGTGTATTTGCCATCTTTATTATTATGATAAATAGCAATCTTTTGTGTGCTGTCTACATGTGTATAGACTGTTGGAAACTTTATATTTTGTACTACAAACATTATTTTTCTTCTCCTTTATATCTGTCATCCATATCTTTATGTTCATGGTAATACATTAATAGTATTGCTATTTGTGTTAATGCATGTGTTAAGTGGGGTTTGCCTGATTCAGGATCAAGATCTTCTCCCATCCAAAATGCATTGAGGTGTCGTTGAATAGATGAATATGTTCTTGACCATTCACCATAATCTTTCCGCCAATCGTTCATACCGTATTTCTCTGCGCCAAAGCCAAAGACTTCAGCCATTTGTAATAACACTTCTGGCGGGATAAGTGCTATGTTTGGTTTACCATTATCTAATTTCATTTTTCTCCTTTATATATCTATTATACCATAGTTCTCAGTAAAAGTACATAGCTATTTAGTGATTAATTGATTGTTTAAAGAAATGAATTTATAACCCCTAGGGTAATGACTAGGCTTAGATTCATTAAGCATATCCTGTACATCAATAAGACCTCGGTAATAAAATTTAACGTTATCACCAGCCTTTAATAATCTAGGATTTTTATAATTACGGCGTGTTGAGTAAAACACTACGAGGTCTAGCAATTCATTATCATAATTGCCTTTGTATTGATCGAATTTCTCTTTTGTATGAATGCCAAAGGTTCTATGCTGATTTTGAATTTCTTTAAAATCTAATTTAAATCCATCTAATATCCCATCACTTTCCCAGCCTTGACCTAAGCTTGTAGCATCTTCAATCTGGTCATGCTTAAGTAATAACCATTCAAGGAATAGTGAATCCATTCCCAGTTTCTTCTTATATGTTCCCTTTGCCCATTCTCTATTTCTAAAATGAATAAACTCTAGCGGGACTGTCTGCTGTGGCATACTCAATAGCCCGTTCAGCTTCTTTGACAAATGCTCGATTTTTGTACCATTGTCCTGTCTCATTGTCGATCTCCTTACATAGTGTTGTTATCTCCAACGCCGTTATTGGATATTTTTTGCGAAGTGCATTCCCGGCAATGTTTAGCATAATGCCATACATCTTAGAATACCATCCAGTTTCACTGATAAGTCTATATTCATTTACCAGTTTTTTATTTACAAATGGGCAATCATGATAACTTGTCCAGTGTATGTCTGTGTTTGTTAGTACGCTCCTACGATGTGCTAACATTTGTTCCCTGATCGCAGGTGGTAACTTATCTATGAAGCTGCCACCGGTCTTCTCTACATAATCATGCTTTAGCATAATAGCATTAGGGTTCATTACATCACCTTTATTTGTAAAGATGAAGTTGTCTGCGCCTGCGTACGTAGCGGGTATGTAGTACATGCGCGATAGATCCTTTGTTTGGGGATCACCAATATCATTTAATTCTTTATTGAGAGCATACCAAAAGTGTTTGATCTTATCAGCTGGAACATCATTACTTAAGGGGAATACCAATCTAAACTTAGGTTTCTCTTTAGTAGACGATGCCGTCGAATAACATACATAATAATACTCTTTAGTTAACTCCTTTAAAATCTGTTCAGCATCAACATCAACATCTACCGCGGCCCAACCAGCCCACGATACAACGTTATCATTTGCTCTGGTCGTGTCAGGTAAATAGATAGCAGGTGTCATTAACATTGCTGATTGCTTGTCGGGCAATGGTTTCTTAGACAGTGTATATAACATGTCTTCAAACTTTGCAAATGAATCGAAGCTCATTCGCTTATGGGTTTTATTATCGTATATCGATTTGTAAAGAGTTAACTCGGTCATTATACTACGTAAATGAATCCACCATGATTGCCTAAATGATCCGGCGCTGTCCAGTCTTCAGGTTTAATAAGATCTGGTAGTCCTAAAGGATTGGGTCTTCCTTCTTTAATACCAACGCTCTTATCCATGTTAGCTTTAAGAACTTTATTCCATGCTTCGTTAGCATCAACTTCCATTAAGTCTAATGTTCCAATAGCAAATACACACATATCGATTAGTGCATCTACCATCTCCTCAGCATCATTCGCTTTAATAGCATCTTTAAACTCATCCACTTCTTCTTGGACGCATTCAGCTCTAAATCTAATAAACGATGATAGTGTACTTACATCCATCCCCTTTACTAGTGTGTTAATTCCATATTTGTCATGCATCTTGTGCATGTCTAGTGGCCAATTTATACTCATTATATTTTCTCCGTTATATATCTATTATACCATAGTTCTCAGTAAAAGTACACCCTTAAAAAAAGTTTTCTAAAGTGAATTCTGGTTCTGCTTTCCATCCGATCGAATCTAAAATCGGTGTTATCACACTCATATATGTCTTATCAAATTGCATATCATAATCTATATATGATTCTAACTTAAGTTGCTTTGGTAGATAATCAATGAAAGAGATTACATTCTCCTTTATTGGATTAGGCTTCTTAAGATATGTGAATTTAATCTTGTCGCCTGGTGTAATTAGATTCACACGACGTTTAAGTCTATTCTCTGTAATAAAATTGTTATGAATGAGTGCACCACGAACATGAATAGGTGTACCTTTCGAATATACAGTTTCGCTATCCTTCCATTTATCAAGCTCGTTAACACCACGAGGGAATGCTACTTGCTCTGGTGATGCTGACACGAATACTTGTTTAAAGTCTGCAATTTGTTTTTGAACACTTTCTTCGTCCTTAGTCATAATCGTCGTGAATAAACTCTTTAATTCATCACGACATATCTCAGGGGTAGAACTCTTAATAGCTTCAATACCCATAATCTTTAACTTGGGCTTAGTATATCGAACACCTTCGTTATCATGTACATTTAAGATGTAACGTTTCTTAGCTGTCCAAATACCTCGATCAGCAATAACTTCTCTACCCATGACCATTTTATTAGTGATACCACCCAACCTAGAGTATAAATCATTATAAGCGTTAACAAGGACATTCTCCAATTTACCGCCACAAACTTGATCAAGGAAGTCAACAGGGTTAGGAGGGTTAAGCTTATGTACAAGAGGACCCAGGTTGACGTAAACACTATCAGTGTCAATAGCAATAACATAATCAGTGTTTCCATTTGTCTCCATTAGTTTGTTTAAATATTCATTAAGATGTTTCTCTGCCCATTTGATCGTGGCTTGTCCAGATAATGTTACGGCAGTAGCAATACGTATATCAAAGTATCTGAACCATATATTACCCATAGCACCATACAACGAGTTTAAAAGAAGCTTGATCGCCATCTGATTATTCTTAGCAATAGCTATTCTTTTCTCAGCTTCATAAATTGCAGTCTTATTTGTCTTATCACAATTCTCTAAATCCTGTTGTGCTTTTAACATTTTTCGTTTAATTAATACACGCTCTTCGTACATCTCTTCAATAATACGAGGGAGTACACCTTGCTTAGAAGTATCGAATCGTACACCATTAGCGGCTAGTGCCGTATCAGGCCTTGAGTTCTTAACTTTATTATCTAATATAGTATCCACTGTCACTTGCAAGTCTTTACCCGCAATGATAGTTTCAGGACTCATGTTATACTGCATAATGATCGAAGGATAAAGTGAGTTCAAGTCAAACGATACAACCCAGTCATGCTTGCCGACCATAGGATCTTTAACATATCCACCCGGATAAGATTCTTTCTTATGAGATTTTGGTTGAGGAATAGCTACACCGATCATGTCTAGATCACGATAAATAATTGAATCCCAAATAGCAACAGTACCCATAACATCATTATAGTTAACGCCACCTTTGTATGCCATTGTCATTGCAAGCGTAATAAGACCTAACTTATCCTCAAGGCGATCGATCAACTCAACGTCTTTAATATTATAGTCAATAAACTTTTGATAGTTCTTTGCATATAGTATGTTAAGATCACCGAACTCTTCATAGGATAACTTCTTCTCACCTAATTCAACATGACCAATATGATCTAGTTTATACGATTCTCTTGGTACATACGTAAACTTCTTATATATTTCAAGATAGTCAAGAATAGTTACACCTTTTAACTCAAAGGTTTGTCGTTCATGACCAAAGGTTTCAATCTTTCGTTCTGCAATATCACCCCAAGGCGATAACTTCTTCATTATAGTTTCACCACATACCGATGCAATTCTATTTACAAGATATGGTATATCAAAGAAACGTACATTCCAACCGGTGATGATATCTACATCTTGCATATGAATAACATATCGCATAAGCAATTCTTTCTCATCATTACATTTAGTGTATATCACTTGGTTGGTTTGCATATATGACTTCTCAACATCATATTCACCACAACCAAAGACATAATAGATATCATCAATGTTATTCTTGCATGTGATTGCAGTCACTTCTTGATCTGCTATATCAGGGTGAGGGAAGCCGTCTTCGAATTTTGTTTCAATATCGATAGAGGTTATGTTGATATGTTTAGGATCCCATTTGATCTGGCCAGGGAATTCTTGATTCAGATATTGAATAGCATAATTGGTATTACCATATATGTTAAACCGGTCTACACCAGAATATTGCTTGACAAAGTCTGAAGCTTCTTTCATTGAACTAAAGTCGATAGGTTCAATGTTACTCCCGTCAAGAGATTTCCATTTAGAAGAAGTATCTTGTGAGGTTACGTAAAGAGTAGGTTTGAAAGGGATAGCGCGTTGGACACGCTTTCCGTCTTCATAGCCGATATAGCGAATTTTATTGCCGTATCGATATGCATTAGTATATATTTTTTTATTAATCATGTATCTATTATAACACAATTAACAGCAAATGTACACCGTTTATGTAACTATTTTTGAGGCCGGTGTCATAATAGCACCGGTAGCTTCCTTATATTTATCAGACAATTGTTTTGAAGGATTAACAACGAACATTACATCTTGTACCCGGATCGGTAAAGTTTTAAAGTCGGCATAACCCATGTACGGTAAGAATTGAATCTTGCCATCTGATGTAGGGATAATAATTAAAGGTGTTTCGATTGTAACGTGGAGCGGGTTAGTATCTATAATTGTACATAGAAGTTCTTCGCCTGTTACTAGTCTTACGATTTGAGGTTCACTCATATATTTCTCCATTGTATAGTGTGGTATACAGTATACGGTTTAATGTATACTGTATATTACATTTAACCTAGTAGTAGTTCTTTAGCCTTATTGCTAAATTCACCTAAGTTAATTGTTTGTGGTTTCTCTTCCTCTGGTACTTCATTTTCAAGACCAATTAGTAAGACACCATCTACGATATCAGCACCAACAACCTTAATGGTTTTGGCTAATGTAAATGCTCTTGTAAAGTCTCTTGTTGAAATTCCTTTATGAACATAATCAGTTATATCATCGGTAAGAAGTCTTGTACCTTTCACCGTTAATACACCCTTCTCTAAAGTCAAATCAATCTGATCTGATTGAAATCCAGCCACTGCGATTTCAATCAAGTAATGATTATCATCTTTCTTTACCACATTGTATGGTGGGTATGATTGTTGTTTCTGTGGGGTTTGGATCGAATCAAATAATGAATCGAAGCCGAAGAACAAATCTTTTTGAAAGTTTGTCATGTTGTTTTCTCCTGTTAAGCGAGTTAAATTATAGCATCTCTCGTGAGATACTTCTACATTAGAGTACCCGTTAGGCATACTCCAAATTCTTTTTAAATTGCGGTGTTACTTAGTTCCTATGTTATATTTCGGACACAATTCCCACTCAGACTTTTCTTTATGAGATATAATTTTTATCTGGTTTAATGGAGCTGTATCGCCGATAGCATCAACAGTCTCTAATAAACCCCAATCTGACATTAGCGTAACGATTGTATTACGTCTACCAACATCATTTTCTGTTAAGTTAGATGGCTTACCATCTAACAAAAATAATTCTTTAAAGTGAGTTATAAAGTATCTACCTTGCTTATGCAGGATATGACAAGACTGGTATAGTTTAGAATCTTTCTTCGAAGCAACACCCATTCGAGTTAGAGTCTCTCTTATCTTTAAGAAGTCATCCGGTTGTCCTAAAACAACTTCCAACATCTGGTCTGGGCTCCAATCAACAATCTCATCATTTAGTTCCACCATGGTATATACGTTCCTTTATCGTCTTCAACTCATCATTAGTTAAAAGCGGAAGAACGTCTCTGGCCTTTTCATTTGAATACCCGTAGTATTCTTTAATAGATTTTATATCATCAGACTCAGAAGCTTTATTCCACTTCGAGAAACGTTTGCGTTTCCTGATAATATTTATATAAAACGCGAATTGCAATTGTCCATCGACATGTGCTTTCATATTCATCTCATTAGCGTATAACACAGTGTCAGGAAAATAAGAAAGACCGCGGTTAACCATAAAGGCCGGATAGTCTTTGTTATCTATTACAGTATCTTTAAAATGATACCATACATTTTTATTAATAGCATTTAAATAAGAGAACGGATTCTTATCTAAGGCATTGGTGTTACGATTTAGTGTCATTTAAATTGACCTTGTGACATGATCTCGGTGAGACAAGCAACAGTATTCAATTCATGATCTGCAACGAATGCATCTTTATATGAGTAGTCGGCAAGTGTCATAACCAATTGAGGTATATAAGAAGGATCAACATACTCTAGCATGTTATCATAAATCATTCTGAATAACTTAGCACTCTCCATATCAATGTTATCCACAACCCATTTACGCATACCTTTAAAGTTCTTTTTCTTAAGGTCAACCATAAGTTCTTTAATAGACGTTTCTGATAATGTCACTAGAATGCCTGCATCAATAGTACCACCAACACTGTACCGTTGACATTCATTCAGGACACGTCTCCAATCAGGCATATGTTTCATGATTAGTTCAGCAACAACTCTATCTTCAAACTTGATATGTTCAGTTGTTAAAATTGTCTTAAGTCTTTCCATAAACTGTGCAGCCATGATAGCCTTTGATCCGGTGTTGAATTCATACACAGAACATCTTGAATGTAGAGGTTCAATAATTCTATTCTTGAAGTTACAAGTTAGAATGAATCGACAGTTGTTAGAGAACTCTTCAATGAATCCACGAAGAGCCGGTTGAGTAGATTGGGGGTTTAAGTAATCAGCCTCATCTAAAATGACTACTTTATATCCTCCCTGTAATGAAACAGTTGAAGCGAACTGTTTGATTTTACCACGAAGAGTATCGATGTTTCCATCTTCCGAACCGTTAATGATTATATGATCAAGCCCCATTTCATTACAAAGTGCTCTGGCTACAGTGGTCTTACCAATACCAGCTGAACCAGTAAACATCATGTTTGGTAGCTCACCACTCTTAATTATTTGTTTAAATGTAGTCTTTAAAGATTCATCTAAAATACATTCATCAATAGTGGCTGGGCGATATTTCTCAACCCATAAAAAATCATTTCTCATTCACATCTCCATAGTATAATTAGGTGGTTGTTTCACGCCCATTACAACCAAAATGGAAACAAGGAAAGGAGCTATTGAGCTCAAAAACCTTTGCGTTAACTTATATCTATTATAACATAATGCGTACTAAAAGTACACTGTTATTTGGACAAATCTTCGAACAAATCTTCAATGTCATTGTTAGTTGCTTGCACTTCTGCCATGTTGGCTTTATGCATAATATTAGCAACCTTTTTAAGTACTGCTTTATTGATGTCATGTTTCTCAGATAGTACGTTCACTGTCTCTTTAATGAATTCACGTTCACCTTCGATACGAATCATTGAGTCAATAACATCACCCATCACTTTCTTTACATCTTTCTTATCACTATCTAACATAATATAATTCCTATAATATAATTTGGTGCCCCTGCACTGACTTGAACAGTGGACCTGCCGATTATGAGTCGGATGCTCTAACCAACTGAGCTAAAGGGGCGGGTCTTACTACATGCCTTCTTTATCAGCATCTTCATCAGCATCTGGTTCTGCTGGCTTATTAGCATCAAGGAATGCTGTTAAACGATTACGTACAGTACCAACATCGGCTAATTCAGCACCTTCAAAAGCACCTCGTTTAGTCACAATATCAATGATTTGTACGCATGCCGCGATATCTTGTAAACCAATACCTGGTGCTTCTGCCTCTACTTGTGCTTCTTCTACTTTATCTGTCATATTATACTCCGATTTTAGATGATTTTTCTAATGCTAACCAATAGTCAACATTGTCTGTAGTTACCTTTGATATCATTTTCGAAGCTACTTCGAATTTATATTCATCGGCTTGATTAAACTTAAAGTTGTTTATATTAAAAACAAACTCAAAGTTCTCTTCAGTATCAATAGAGCAATTAGCAATATTAATACTAAATTCATTTGAAGTTGGATTGTCACGATCAGTTACAGTTAACTTTGTCCATAAACCACCTTCAGTATTCTTGGTGATTACCATGTCATTAGCTTTCAGTGCACCAGATGCTTTACGTATAGAAGCAAGTTGGCTATCTGTAATGGTGAAAGTGAGTGCACTCTCAGGCATAGTAATATCTTTGTCTGATGTAACTAAATTCTCTACATCAGAGAAGAAGTATTTAATTGATTGAATACCATCTGAGAATGTCACAAACTTCTGAGTATCAGAGAATGTCAATTCAGCATCATCGAATAAGCTATAACAGCTTAAAAATTCTGGCAAATCATATACACCAAACTTATACGGGAATGCATCTGTGATATTTGCTTTAGCCATTACGTTCTTAGCGATCGCAACACTTCTAACAAATCCTTCTGTACCAATAACAATATTGCTATTGATAGCGGCGAAGTTCTTTAAGACTTCGACCGTGTCATTATTTAATTTCATAGTGTCTCCAACTGTTCTGTTGTATATGTTTCTTTTTTCATTTCTTACTCCTTTTCATTATTTAAATCGTGCTCATTCAATGCTAATAAACTATAATGCATGATCTTGATAAGGTCAGCTCGATTAGCTCCAGCCTTTTTACCATACCTTGCAGCATATTTAATAACGTTACCTAAACAAAAGTCTAGGCCTTTTCCAGTCGCAGATATAAGATCCATTGACTGTGTACCATCGTCACTGCAATAGTGTTGATTGTACGTTTTATTTATATAAAGAATAAACTCGTTTAAAAGTTTATCTTCATGATATTTGTAGTTTATTTTATTTTCCATAGATTCTATTATAACACAAAACGCTGCAAAAGTACACCGTTTTGCTGTTTATTTTTAATTAAATTTTGTACTCAGCATAAGGAACATCAAACTCACTGGTTGATGTATCATTTGGATATTCACCAGCACCTTTCACCGTGGCATCAACCTTTGTGTAAAGATCAAGGAAAGCTTCTTTAGTATCATCATCAAATCTGTTAACACATAAAGCAATTGCCTTGTCTCTTTTTCCGAAGATTGAAAATGTCTGAACAATGTGACATAGTCTGCGGGTAGAGATAATCTCATCAACACCGCCATCTTCGAAAGTCTTTCTGATCGTGTCTGCCCACCCAACAAGTAAATCATTGAATTCATTATCAATCTTTTCGAATTTTTCCATGTGTTTTGCAATGATTTTCTTTTCAACTGCAGGAGCTGGGTAACTCTGTTCAACAGTGATAGTGAATCGTTCTAAGAATGCTTCATCCAGAATTGTAGCTGCTGTGAATCTTCCATCATCAGAACCTTTACCTTTAGTGTTTGCCGTAGCTAATACATTGAATCCTTCTTTAGGTGTTACAACCTCACCGGTCTTTTTAACAAGAACTGGTTTGCCTTCTAACACACCTTGTAAGCACATGATCTTGTTAGTACCTCGATCAATCTCGTCTATAAGAAGGATTGCACCTGCTTCCATAGCTTTTAACACTGGACCTTTTTGGAACACCGTCTCACCGTTAAGCAATCTGAAGCCACCAATCAAATCGTCTTCATCAGTCTCAGGTGATATCTGAACCCTTACATATTCTCTGTTAGCTTTAGCACATGCTTGTTCAACCATGAAGGTTTTACCATTACCGGACAAACCAGTAATGAATGTTGGATAGAACATTTGTGATTTAATAATTTTAAATACATCTGAAAAGTTACCCCATTGAACGAAGGTTTTATCTCGTTCTGGAACAAATATTTCATTGTTGCTTACTGATGAAACACCAATGTTCTTAACCGGTGCAGTCTTTTGTGATGTCTTGAAAGGTACCATTACACCAGCCATGTCGAATATACCACGTCTAATCTTTGGAAATTCGTTAAGTTCTTTATACACTTCACCTGGAGTCATACCAACATCAGCACCAGCAGCAATCACTTGCTTAGGAGATAATTCAGTCTGATCAGCGAAGTTCTCTTGTAGTTTTTCTATTAATTTTTTATTCATTTTTTGCTTCCTTTTTTATTGTTTATAGTTCTATTATACCATAGCTGGAGAAAATATGTTGCCTAATTTCAAATTATTTGGGGATATAGTTTTATATCCCTTTGGAGATAGAGTGTTCTGTGTGCACATAATATATTGATGTTGGTGGTTATACACACTATGCACTATGCAGCCACAGCATCAGTGATTTTATTAACTAATTGCTTAGATTGTTTGTTAGACTTTGAAAAACTTCTGAACTGTCGTTTAACATCGTTAATCTTAATATCATTACCATTTTTATTAGGTTTAACTTCAAATTCGTCATCAGCCTTTTTACCAACTTTAACAATGAAATAATCATCATAACCACCACACTTTTTAAAGTTCATAACACCAACACTATTAAATTCTTTAACTAGTCCATTAAAACCATCAGGATGGAAAGCTCCAGGATCATCACTAAGAGTATTATAACCATAATAAAAATCGTGTCTATTTGTGGCTAAGAAGAATCCAATCATAGTTGATTTAGTGAGCTCACCAAGAATCTTAATAGTGCTTGCAGTAAGCTCTTCACGAGACTTGCCAGAAATAATTTTAGATCCAAATTTAATTCTTACATCATCACTATCAATAACATTAGCATCAATATGATGGTATTGATTAGCTACTCTAAGTCTATCTGCAATGCCGTCGGTTAAGATCATTACATTCATGTTCTGAATTCCAGTCTTAGCTTTTAGCTCGTTGATTAATGGTTCACATGCAATAAGACTTTGAATAAGAGGAGTACCACCCATGCTATCTAATGGACATGTTGATGATTGGGTGGAGTATCCTCCGCGTTCACGTGATCTCACCCATTTAACCGCAAATAGATGTTTAATACTCTCTTTGAATTGAACTCTACTTAATGATGATGAAAGTATTTGAACTAACTTCAATCCTTGAATATTTTCAATATCATTATCACCTATATGGTCATCAGTAATGCTATCATTATAACCTGTTGTGAATGAATAAGCTTCAAAGGGAATATTAACCTTTTTACAAAACAAAGCAATAGTAATTGTCTGTGAAATAACATCACTTAAAATGGCATTCATAGAACCTGAAAAATCAAGTAACATAAAAATGCCATGTGATTTAGCTTGTGCTAATCTATCAACAGTAAGAAAGATATCTTCTGAGTATTGATATTGGTGAAGCTTATTCATATTCAATGAACCTTTCTTAGCTTCAGTACTTCTTGAGTATTCCCAAGCAGCCTTCTTGCGTTCAAACTCTTTAGCCATCAAATTAACAGTCTTGTTAATTCCACCCTTTAGAAATTTTTCAAAATCTGGTTCAAGCTCATTACATGTATATGATGAAACACCATAATTAGGAACATATTCATTACGGGCTTTTCTTAACTGTGGGTAAGAAACAACTAATCTTTTAATATTGTCATAAGAGATGCCAGAAGAATATAAAGGTTGTTTACCATCTTCGTTCGTATCAAGCAATTCGCTTTCATTGTCTCTTTGGGCTTGATCTGTTACACTTTTTTCCTTGTTGCCACTTTGACTTGTGCTGCCCTCATCGTCTTCTTCAGTTTGATCTTCGCTATCACTACCCGCAATAGAGTTACTTTGTTCATTTGTATCTTCTGGTTGTTCATTTGTATCTTGTGCAACTACTGTAGTTGGTTGTTCTTCATCTTCAGCATAATCTTCTCTATTAGCTAACCAATCATTAATCTCTTGACAAGCATTTAAAACGTCTTCCCAAGTATCAACTGACATAGCTAAATCAACAAATATCTGTTCAGTTTCATTAAATTTAACTGGGTGATATCCTCTACCCTTTGAATGAATATTTAATTTATCCATAAAGTTATATGATGTAAGATCTTTACCAACAGTGCCAAATAAGTTATCATCAAACAAAACTTTATAACCTTGCCTGAATGCTCTAGTGATACCAGGATAAGTATCTTGTATTTTCTTTTCAATTCTAATATCTTCAATGATATTAATCATATCTCTTGGTACACCCGGAATCTCTTTTTCAGAGTCATGCCACCCGTCTGCAGGTGTATATAAGGCGTGTCCTACTTCATGTCCTACAAGTAAGTCATGAACTGCTTTACCTTTGTCTACCCAAAGTGGAAGATTTAATACACGATTAATTACATCGAACGATGCTGTCTGATAGTTACCATGTTGAACTGTGAGATTTTCTTTAGCGAGTAACTTAGCTAAATAATCCTGTGATTGTAAATTCATAACTACTTCCTTTTTTATTGTTTATAGTTCTATTATACCATAGCTGGAGAAAATATGTTGGCTAAATGCAAAATAAAAAGGGATATAAAACTATATCCCTTTGGAGATAGATGTATATCTCCAAAGAGATATGGAATTACACTAGTGCAGAGAAGTTATTAAGCTTTTTAAACTCAATCTTTGACTTAAGCTTAGACTCTAATAAGTCTGGCTTGTGAGATATAACAAACGTATTAGTATTCTCATCTAAAGAATATAGAATTTTCATGAGATTGTCGACACCATCTGTATCTAGGCTTGAGTCAAATGTTTCATCAAGTATTAATAAATTGGTGTTAGTTGAATTCTTCATTTGAGCTATCTTACGCCATGCAAATAATAATGCTAAATCTATACGCTGCTTCTCACCTTCAGAGAAGTTAGCATATACAAATGAATCTCGATGACGACTCTTAATAGTTTCAGAGAAATTCTCATCTAAGTTAAATGATACAAAGAAGTCTAAGGTTTGCAAATATTGATTGATTAACATATTCATTGCAGGTAAGTACTCTTTAATAACCTTAGTACGAATACCAGTATCTTTAAGCATCTCACTGGCTATATCATTATATAACATCTTATCTGATAACTCATCGAAGGTATCTCGTAACTCATCAGCACTCTTCTTTAATCTATTTAACTCAGCAAGATCATCAACAACATCAGTGATCTCATAACTCTTATTGTTATGTTCTGTTATCATGTTATTAATCATTTGCATATTAATCTGGATAGTCTTGATCTCTGACCCTACACTAGTGATCTCCTGGATGCACCTGTGTAACTCACTAATGTTACTATCCACACCGCCAATATTATGTGCACACAGAGCACGGCTGTCTTCTAGAGCCTTTGCAGCATCCTTTACGCCTTCCATTTGTTGCATTTTAAGATCTTTTGTGATCTTTTGGTTGCACGTTGGACACTCATTATTTGCCTCAAAGAACCTGCTCTTCGTAACTAAGGCCTTTATGCCACTTTTGATCTCGCCCATGTTCAGGGTTAAACTAGTCTTTTCAGAATTGCTTGTATTTAAGTCACTTTGTATCTTTGCTAGATCACCAAAGGCTAACATCTCTTCTGTCTTCGCCCGCAAGTCATTCGCACAATCCTTTAAGTCTTTCTCAAGATCTAATAGATCATCAGCCTTAGATACCATAGCTGCTTTATTCAAACTATCTAATTTATTAACATGATTCTGCTGATATATTATCTTACTCTTTTCAGCATCTAATAGCAGCTTAGTGTCTTTAAAATGACTTTTCGTATCTGTTGCACGATCCTTTAAGATGCTCTTCATCTTAGAAAAAATATTAACGTCAAGTAAGTCCTCGATGACTTCACGCCTATGGTGTTGTGGTAATTGCATGAATGGCACAAATGAACTTGACCCAAGAACAACAATCTGATGGAATGACTTATGATTAAGCTTTAAGATATTTTGTTCTAAGAACTTCTGATAATCTCTAGTGTTAGCACTCTGGTCTATGATCTTATCGTTTTGATATATCTCAAAGATGTTTGGTTTAATACCTCTTACGATTTTAAACTTGTGACCAGATGTTTCAAACTCTACCTCAACCAAAGCACCTTTACCGTTAACCGAGTTAATCAATTGGTTCTTCTTAACATTCCTATGGGGTTTACCAAACAAAGCAAATGATAATGCATCTAACATAGTAGATTTACCAGCACCGTTATGTCCTACGATTAACGTAGATTTATGTCTATTCAAATCAATTGATATCTCATTAGCACCTGTTGATAAAAAATTCTTCCATGTAATATTCTTAAATGCTATCATTGGATCTCCATATCTACAGCTTCGGAATATAGGCTATTCATGAGTGATTTTAGTTTACCTTTATCTAAATCTGTATTAACTGATTGGATATAGTCTTCCATTAATTCTTGCGTGTTCTCTACATCTTCAAGAGATGTTTCAACATTATCACCAAGGAACTCTTTAAAATTTTCAATGATCTTTAACTCATGAGTATTAATTGTAGCTAGCTCATCAATGAATTTGTCAAACTCATACGGGTTACACTTGTTCTCAACAATAACTTTAACAAACTTGTCCTTTAACGATGATACATCATATCCACCGTTGGTATAGAACATATCTGTATCATCATAATAAACCTTCTCAAACATTGTGATAGGGTTAAAAACTGCTGTCATCTCATGTGTTTCAGTATCATATACATGAAAGTATTTAGGATCATGTGCATCATTCCAAGTAAACTCCATTTGAGCACCAAGGTATTTAATATTACCGTGTTCAGATTGTGTATGATAATGACCTGAATAGACACTGTCGTAATGTTTAAATAATGTCCCATCCATGCCATGTGGTGCAGCAAATCCTTTAAGAACATCGAATCCTTTAAGTTCTAGATGACCCATGAGTATACCACTATTCTTTTTAATATAATCAACAAACTCAACGTAGTTCTCTTGGTTGATCCACGGTATAAGATGTACGCCATGTAATTCAGTGGGATTTTGTATAATACTTACATTAGCAGTATAGTAACCTAACAACTCTTTTAAAGAGGTGAGATCGTTTGTATTCTTATGGAAGACATCATGATTACCTGGAATGATATCCATATGAATACCATTATCCTTTAAAGGTTCAAGGAATACTTTTCTATTATGATTAAGTGCTTTAAAGTTAATATTCTTACGATGATCATAGTAATCACCTAAATGAAAGATGTTAGTAATATCATGTTCTTTTAAATATGGGAAGAATATATCTCTATAAAATTCCTCTTGGTATTGCATAAAGATTTCTGATGAGTTTCTTACACCACAATGTGTATCCGATATTACAGCAATTTTCATACTGTAAACAACTCCAAACCCTTTTTCTTAACTTCCTTTTCTTCTTTAGCAAACTCTTTGATAGCCTCATCCTTAATACGGATCTTAGATATCTTCTCTCTCAATGTACTAATGAATGCGCTATCAACAGGGTTATTAACATCAATGCCAACCATGAATTGTTCTACATCTGCTTGTTCCATGAATCTATACTTAATGTCGGCTTGTTTCTTTTCTTTAATGATACGTCTAACAAATGCAAAGTAAGCGATTTGAGTGAAGTAAGAGAATGCATTGGGCTTACCAGTTCTTGTAGCAGCTTCAATATTATAGTTGTATACTGCTTTAAGACAATTCTCTACCCCGTCCATTACCATTTCATCTCTATAAGTGTATCTTACAAAGTTAGGTTTATGACTTAATCCTTCACAGATTTTCATAAAACATGTAGCAATATAATCTGTTACTTGTGGGAGTTTATCGGGAGTGTCTTCTTGAGCTTTCTTATAAGCGGTGACGTAATCAACTACTGCATAAGAAAAGTCTTTGTTGTTTACGTAATGGGGTTTGTCTTTTGGTTTGATCTTTTCAGTCATGATATAAGTCTCATTAATTATAAAGTTTATAGATCTATTATAACATATTTCTTACTAAATGTACACTAAATAGCTGTTTATTTTTTATTTTAAAAATAAGTGCAAAATGCCTGTACATTTACCGTAAAGTGTGATATAATAGACTAAGTAGCCGAGCCAGGATAGTACTATATATTTAATGAAGTACTTTAGATTCAGGTTTGATATTATCTTCTATTATACTATCAAGTACTATTCTCATGTACTGTGCTTTCATATTAGAATCTACAGGTGCTTCAATAATAACATTCATAGCTTCTAATATATGTACTCTACCATCTGAGAATGGTATCCATGGTGTTAAGACATACTCTTCAGCAGATACCTTAACCGACATAGGTTCTTCTAACCCGATACAATACTCATTATCAACATCATGTGTATATGATATAATTGATTCACCACTCATTAATTTAAAGAACTTGATTGGTAGTTCTTCTAATGTGGTTGGTAGTTTATTGTCTTCTTCCATATATGTATTTATAATAGCTCCACCTCGTGTATTTTAAATCTAAATTTCTGTTTAGCATATATCTTAATCCGTTCAGCACTATGGTTAAGAGTATAATTTTTACGGCTTTTCCAATGGAGATCATCAGCAATATCATATACTTTGGCTGGTCGACCTGTAGCAGATTTACGGAGAACACGTCCAATACTTTGTAATACTTTAATCTGAGACTTACTTGGAGATGCAAAGATAATGTTATGGAGATTCTTAATGTTAATACCTGTGGAGAATGTGCCTAAACTTGCTACGATAATAGCATCATTCTGAGTTTCTGTAATAGCTCTTACTTCTTCGCGAGTGTCTGCATCTGTCATGCCCGATACAAAGAATATTCTTCTATCTTTATGTGCTGCATCAGCAATCATCTTATGTAATGGTATGCCATGCTTCTCTACAAATTGAAATAGAACTAATGTATTACCCTTCTGATCTAATGCTAGATTCTTAATAAATTTATTGCGAGGATCATAAGAGACAATGTGCGAGATTTCATCAGGATATTTTAACTTGGATATTACCTTACACATTTCCTCAGGATGCTTCAGGAGCACCACTTCAATATCTAAATCTGATAAGTGATTGTCATCAATCAATGCTTTGGTACTTGTAACATTATATACAGGCCCGAACAAACCTTCTAATACTAGCTTATGTGTTTGTGTACCATCAAGTGTACCGGTTAAACCGAATCTATACTCTGCCGCAGAACACTTCGTAAGAATAGATGTTAGTGATTTAGCTTTAAAGTTATGTGCTTCATCTCCTATCACCATACCAAATTGTTGAAAATATTCTTTAGGCATCTTGTATATGGATTGCCACGTACTGATATAGATTTGTGTATCTGCATTCTTGTCAATACCAGCCATGATTTGGTGGCATACATTAGGATTAAACGTTTCGTCATCCTTGGAATAATCAGCAAAGTCACCATACATTTGTTTAACAAGTGATGTTGTAGGTACAATAAGCAATATCTTCTTACTCTTATTATATTCCATGAAGTATCGAATTAACAGGTATATGATTAAAGATTTGCCTGAAGCTGTAGGACTTACCAACAGTCCTTTACGATTACTCAATCCATATTTGACTGCATCTTTCTGGTAATCTCTAGGTTTAATATTGCCTAGCGGTAATAGATCCACCCAATCTATATTATCATCAAACGGTTCTTGGTACGGTACTTCAATTGAATAGTTACGTTCAATACAGAATTGTTCTATATACTTTTGTAGTCCGCTGTATATCTTATTAGTTCTTAAATCAAGTAAGCGTAACTTGCCGTCCCACATCTTATTCTTAAATGCCGGCATATGTTTGTAACCGGGAACAAAGAATGTAAAGAACTCAGACAGCTCCATCATAATACCTCTATCATCAGAGATAACTCTTAAATATGCTTCGTCAATCTTTTCTAACTTTATATCCATCACACGCCTGCTTCGAAGCTTCTCCACTTAATGATATTACCTATTTGATTATGTCTCCATCTAATAGTATCTAATATCTCTTTAAGGGTCTCCACCATAACTGCTTGGTATTCTAATTTCAACTGAGCTTCTTGGATATCTTTATCTGAGTTATAGTAGTAATTCATATCTCCCTTAAGAGGTTTATTAAGACCATTGAAAGGATCATACTCCCAACCAAACGCATCTATTTGAGCCTGTGATAGCTTACTATTATAATACAACCACTTATCTTTAAGTAGGTTATCATATGATTGCTGTATTGTTTTCTTTTTGAGTTTGGCTACGGTAATAAGACTCAAGTATTTTGAGTGCAATGTAGCGTTTTTGATTGTTGTGTCGTCTAATTTAAACTGGTCGATGACTCCATCAACCTCCCACATGTCAAGTATTTCTTGTATGTCCATAATATAACCTTCATAATATAGTTTTATTTATATCACTTAAAAAGGCATAAAACTTCTTGCCATACCTCTCGGTGAGAATTTGTTGGCTATGTTGCCAACCGATCCATTCATTAAATACATTTGTTTGTTGATCACCGTGATGTTATCATTTAACTCGTGGATATGTTTCTCCATTGCTAGAGTTGTATTATTCATCGTTGTCATATCTGTATTGATAGACTCCATTGAATAAGTCATTGCATTCATATTAATTCTAATTGAATGTAAATCGTCAGAGCCTTGTTTAAATGATTTGGTCCAAGATTCCATGTGAGAACCAACTACAAGACCTGCATATACAATAACAGAAGCCACTACTAGTTGAGACATAGCTGTTATCCATAAACACCACTTAGAGTGACATGACATGTTATACTATTTCGAAATATGAGTAATTAAATGATACTGCGGCGGTGAGATATTCTACATCCACAGTAGTAATATCGAATGGTAAAGATGATAGATTCACTGGCTTTGCATCAATGAATCTGATTTGTTTAGTAAGATTATTAGCACTATTCATAATGTTAAGAGTTAAATCTCTTACATTAGATGATGAGTGCGGGTTATCAACTTGATTATATAACCAATCATATATTTCTTGATAATTGATTAAGTCTTCGTCAACAAGGAAAGTACACTCAAAATCTCCGTACTCTATTTTATCAGAGGCAATAGTAATATTACGTGAAGGTGTTGCGAAAGGAGCTCCTGCGACTGATACGTCGGGGAGAACCATAGTTTGAATTGTAAACTCAGCTGTAGGGTATGTTACACTATCTAGCTGTAAAACGAATGAGGTGGGGTTTAAATAATTTGGCATAATTATATTTATACGAAAAAAAAGGACTCTTTCGAGTCCTTCTTATTGTTTCCTAAGAAACTAACCTATAATTTACAGGTTAGTAACGTTGAAACGACGGTAGTAAACGTTTGCACCAGCAGCACTTGAAGTGAACGGGTTGTTAGTCATACCATAACGAGTTTTGAAACCAATCTTAGGTTGGAAGTCATTATCGCCAATTGTCTTCATCATTGATAACGGAACGTACGGACAGTAGAAGATACCTGCATCATAAGAGTTAGCACCTTTATAACCAACTGTTACATAGTCACCAGCATTGAATGGGTCTACATAAAGTTTCATGCCACCGTTTAAAGTACCAAGGAACAAGTTACCAGTTACGTCTGCAAGAGCAGTACTAGCAGTGTTACCATACTGAACTGAACCAGTTGCATTTAATGCAGCTGCTACGCCAGAAGAGATGATAGCAAAGTTACCTTTACCACGTCGAGTTGCTTTAGCAATTTCTGAAGCTTCGATTTCCATCTTAGTGATAAGAGCTTTATATACTTCAACTTCCCAACGTCCTTTAGAAGAACCTAAAACTGGAGTAGCGTCAAATGTAGTACCTGCAACAGCTTGAGTGTTGATAGTATGAATCATTTCACGGTTGATTTCACCAAGAATTTCAGATGAAAGGATGTTAGCCAATTCAGTTTCAGCATTAAGACCATGTACAGCTTTAAGGTCTTGAGCTAATTCCATTGTGTATTGAGCACGTAATTGACGAGACTTAGCTTCAACCATAGACTTCTCAATAGAGAAACCCATTTCGTTCCAGTTAGCATCGCTTTCAGCATCAGCAGTAGCCATACCAGAACCAGTGCCAGCAGAACCAGTACCTGAGAATGAATCATCAGCTTCACCGAACAATGCTTCAGTTGGTGCAACGTCATCAGCAGTACCTGAAATACCGTCTGCTCCAGAAGTACCGTCTGAGTAGTTAGCCTTCATAGCAAAGATTAATCCAGTAGGACCAGTCATTGGTTGAACACCAGCAATATCAAATGCTAGTAAGTTAGGCGTAGCACGTCTAACTAATGAGATCATTACTGGATCCCAGTTATCGATTCCACCAGTTGCATCAGTACCGCCAGCAGCCATGCGAGTTTCGTTAAGTGATTTTTCTTGGTTTTCAAGAATTACCGCAGTTACAGCACGTTTGTGCGCGTCTGTAATTGTTCCAGCATCAGTAGCTTCTAAAACTGGTGCCCACTTCTCTTGTAAGTTTTGTGTATTTAATTCCATTTATATTCTCCTATATTAGAATTGTTTTGCGTGTTGAATTGCATCAAGGTATGAAGCCATAGCGCCAGTAACTTGTGTTTCTTCTTTAGTGTTTTCGGTAATTGCATCGATATCATTCTCAGCTTTTACTTCCGTGTCGTCTTTGTTAAGGTAAGACTCTTTAATTGTTGCAACTTTAGATGCAAACTCAGCATTATCTTCAGCAGTTACTGCTTCAGTTAATTCTTTAAGTTTAGCAGCTTCTGTAGCAGCAAGACCTTCACATGCTTCAGTAACAATTTCATTACGTTCGAAAGCTTTAACTTTCTCTGATAATTCCATGTTAGCTTCTTGACTTGCATTCAATTGATCCTTAGCATCAGTTACTTCTTCAGTTAAAGCGTCAACTATTTCAACTTTATCTTCTGGTACATTGATGTAATGCTCAGTAAACACACCGTGCATAGCATTGATGAATGATTCAGTGATTTCAGATTTAAGACCATGCTCAATAGCAACTTCATTCTCTTTAACCCAGTTCTCAACTACGTAGTTAAGGTAACCATCTACCTTGTCTACTAAATCTTCTTTAATAGCATTAACTTCTTCTGACAAATCAGATGCATAACGCTCTTCTAATTCAACAGTTTTAGTTGCAACTTTTGTATGTAAAGCAGCTTCGAAAATAGTAGCAGCCTTTTCTTTGAAGCCTTCAGATAAAGACTCTTCGCCTTTAACTAATGCATCAACGTCTTCTTTGAATTTGTCTTTCTTAGACTCTTTCTTAGATTTAGCTTCTTTCTTTTCGTTCTCTACTTCGCCTTCTTCTTCATCACCTTCATCATCTTCTTCGTCATCTTCTGATTCAACTTTAGCTTTCGCTTTAGCTTTTTCAGCAGCTTCGAAGATTGCATCCAATTCATCTTTATTCATTTCTTGTAAAGATGCATTAATTGCAGAGATCGTACGAGCTTCTGTTAAGGGAGCTTCTACTTCTGTATTAGTTTCCTCAACAATAACCTCTTCAGCGATGTCTTTAATTTCTTCTGACATATTATTTACTCCTGTTAGAGTTACAGTTTAGAGAGGAAATGTTCAAATCCGCTAATTTCAGAATCGGTATTATCCACTTCTTCAGTTATAGGTTCCATCATTTCAGTCTCACCTTCTTCAATTACCTTAACAAAATGACCCGGCTTATCCATAGTCCAATCAACACCTTCCATGATTCCATTTACGAAAGCATTTGGTGCAGATGGATCTTGGACAATATCTACAGTTGAAAGCATAAAATCATCTTTCACATAGTTAACGCCGGCTCTTTTTTCAAGGCTTCCCATACCACGACTTGAAACACCAAGTTGAACACCACCTTCAACCAAACCTTTTACGATCTGGCCCATAGGAGTATCTAAAATGAGTGCCTTCCCAATCACATTATTACCGTCCCATTTAAGTTCGGTAATTCTGTGACTAACTTTATCTAAGTTGATCGAAGGGCCTTCTGGGTGATTTAATTCACCAACGGCTCTACCGGTCATTACTTGTTCATTGTTGTATCTATCCACGGCAGCAGTAAGAACTTCGCGAGTATAAACTCGTCCATTTCTATTCTTGCCTTCTGCCTGCATAAAGATACCTTCGATATAAGTTTCTTTCTTACCATTCTTTCCTTCGGTAATCGAGTAACCTAAACCTTCATTTGTATATTCTGCTATTAACTTCATGCTAATCCTTCATTTTCCCAGCGTCTATAGCTGTTTCTATATCTTGAACTGCTTTCTTCATCTTGTTGACAGCCTTCTTATCTGTAGCTGCATTACTAAATGCTTTAATTAACCCCTTTAATGAGTTATGATATACATCATAGGCTTTGTCAAAATCATCCAACTTGCCTTCATTAATTGTGTTATATGCTTCATGAATGTTCATGCTATTTTCCTATTTTAATTCTTTTGGTGCCTTAACGTCTTTCATACCTAATGAACCAAACCACTGTGATGCCATTCTATCATAGACTTGTTTTGCTTCTTTTTGAATTGTATTATTCACACCAACAAATTTCATTTGGGCATACACTGCTGCGAAATCGTTTAATGTTTTTTCTGCTTTCTTCTCGTCAAACTTCTCGTTTAACTCAACAGTATTAATACGCATATCAATATATGCTTGTTCTGTGTTATTCATACACCCATTACCTTTAAAAATTCTTGTAAACCTTTCTCAGCTTCTTTAACTGATTTAAAGGTATCTAGTTTTGTTTCATCTACGTATAAGATAAACTTATTTGCCTTACCCGTAATTACCGCTTTAACATCTTTCTTTTTACCTAAACGGTCTAATTCTTTTACAACCTTTTCACCAGATGATAACTTCATCTTAGCTTCAGCAATAGTGCTGAATGATTCTTTAAATGTTAACATCTTGTGTTGGTTCCTCTACTGGTGTTTCTGATCCATACATGCTTTGTGCAATCGTTTGTTTTTCAACATCTAATGCTGCATTCATTTTCTGATGTATAATATCATTAAACGCGTTGTTAGATGCTTGTGCATCTCCGCTGCCAATTTTATTAATTAAGTCTTTAATATCCATTATTTATATCCTTCTTGTATAATATATTTATAAAAATGCAACTTTATGCATACAAATCAGCATCAACATCTTGATCTGGTTCACCTTTCATTTGCTTATCCATTGCTTTAATGTCTTCATCTGTGAACTGGAGAATCTTCTTCTTAACATATTCTTGAGAGAAGTAAGTACCTACATATTCATCGATCATAGATAGATTCTCAATACGTTCTTTAAAGATTTCACTTTCCTTTAGTTCAGCGTAGTAATTATCTCTTTCAAATTCAATAGCAATCTCATGTTTAATAGTCTTCCAATCAGAAGGTACAATAATCTTTTTAAGTATTAATTGTCTCTTAAGCACTTCCATGAATAAACCACCAAACTTAGTACGAACTCTATTAATAAACTTCTGGAACTTCAACTCATCACGAGTAATTTCAGATGAACGACCAACATTGAATGTAGAGTCTTGTTCTAATCTTGAAAGTGGTACATTAAGAGATCTATATAATTTCTTTTGAAAATACACAATATCTTCAATTTCACCTAGGTTTTGTCCACCTGGTAATGTAGTAATCTCTGTACCCCTACCGCCTTCACGACGAGGTAACCAGAAGTCTTCCATAACAGATTTATGGTTTCTTTCATCTTTAATAGCACCAGTCTCAGAATCGTAAACAATCTTATTACGATACTTGTTCATAGTATTATTTAAGTACTCTTCTGCTTTGCCCTTTGGTAAGTTACCAACATCAATATAGAATATACGACGCTCTGGTGCTCTTGAAACACGATAAATGACAATTGAATCTTCCATCATAGATAGCTGATTCATAGGTTTCAATGCTTTATGCAAGTAACCAATAATCTTATCTCTTTTATCGTTCAATAAACCAGAGTTAACTTGAATAATAGCATCAGTCGAGATTCTTAATCCTTCCGAGTTATTAACAAGTTCATCATCTTGGTATAAGTAATACTCAGCAACTTCTTTGATTAACTCAACATTAGTTGCTGGATCTAATTCTTTAACGACTTCTTTGATCTTGCGTATTTTAGTAGGATCAATAAGCTTAAGCTCTTGGATACCGGTACCATCCTTATCACTAATTATTACATGATAGAATAATCGACCATCTACATACCAACGTCTGAATAGGTCATATGCATTGTTGGTAAAATCAAGAGTTTTAAGAACCGTTTCAAATTCCTCCATCATGAGCTTTTTAACATTATCCGGCTGATCTAGATTATCTAAATTCAACGTTACGATTTTATTATCATCCGATACTACAATCGCTTCATTTGTAATATCTTCAATAGCTGCATCAATCTCAGGATATGATGCTATACCTCTGTACTTGAATACGAGCTCTGCGTCATTAACAAACTGATCACCTGAGATATCAAGGTATTGTCCAAAATATCCACCTGTAGGAGATATTAGATATGAACCATCCTCGTTCTCATGTGTAAACGATTTTGCTTTAATTTTATCTTCGATCTTCTTCTTTTTAAAGGAGAATCCGAATAAGTTATAATTGTTTTCTGGCATAATTTTCTTTTTTAAATGTTGCTAGTTGTATTTATACAGCATTTAAAAAAGGCCCTCAACGAAGGCCTTTTATGTTACTTATGTTACTTAACTAGTTTGGTCTGATTCCCAATATTGTAATTGGAATTCAACAGTGAACTCTTCAATAGTATCAGCATTGTCATATCCGACTTCAATCGCGCTAAGCGCAGTAGGAAAACAACCTCTAATATTAAAATTCTTTATTTCAGATCCATCTTTATCAAGTTGAGCTACAGCCATATCAGCCATGTAATCACTAGGATTAGTCATGCCTGTATTATTGTTATGCTCGTTAATACCATTCATCCACGCTTCGAAAGAATTCCAAAGAGAGAAGTCGGTATCATTAATAATTGTAACTGACCAAGGTTCAAATGTTCTATCACCAGCCACTTGCAATTGTCTACCTCTAAATGCAATAGGGATAGGAGCAATTGTTGATCCTGGTAATGATGTAGCTTTAACCATGAATGAAGCAAGTTCTACATCACCCGTAACAAAGCTAGGGAAACCTAACGTTGCTTTGAATAAATTAGCTCTTGCACCACCACCGATTAGTTTTGCTTTAAAATCGTCTACGCCTAAAATAGCCATGATTAATTACCTCCAGCGATTTCACTAAATTCAACACCAGTTCTAGTAGCAATGAAGTTTAATGTAATAAAGTTAATAGAACGTGCAGGCTTGATATAAATATCAGCTACGAAACGATTAGTATCGATTACGTCACCAGTATTATTAGTATCATCACAAACTACTTTAAAGTCTGTAATTCCTCTACGTCCCTTGATATCCCTTAAGAATGGTTCAGTCATGTTTCTAAATTGTGCTCTAGTGAACTCATCGTTGAATTCAAATAAAGACGCTTTAGACGCTTGTGAAATAGCCTTTTCAAGAGTAATGAATAATCTACGTACGTTGATTCTATCAAATGCAGATGGTTTAGACTGTAAAGTCTTATCACCATATAACACTGTACCAGCACCAGGGAAGGCAACGATAGGGTTAACCGAACGTTTGTACAAATCATCTCTACCAGACTGATTAGGATTAAGCGCTATCTTAGTAACATTTCTAAGATTACCACGTGTGAAACCAGCAGGAGAGAACCATGGATCAGCAACCATATCGGCGTTTGCGGCTAAACCAGCCATAGCACCTGAAGCAGCAATCCAACGATATTTATCATTGTACTTGTCGTACACATATAAAGCACCTGAGTCAGCAAATGCATATGAGGTATGTGTTAATGAATCGGCCCATTCAATTACTTTAGTAACGGCAGAAGCATTATTAACAGTAGAAGTGATTGGAGGAGAAACAAAAGCCACACAATCTTTACGTGCATCAGCAATAGCAATGATCTTATTAGAAATAGCAGTTGCATCAGCACCAGCTTTAACATCACCATTCATGATTAATGAAACTTCAACAGTTTCAGCATCTGCAAACATATCGTAACCAGCACTAAGCTCACCAGTTGTTAATGTATTATCATCGGCTGCACCGGATAATGTTTCATGAAAAATATTATCTGCTGCACCATCAATTGTTGTATCAAAAGTTGTTCCAGCCATAACTGCACCTGAATCTGCTAATTCAATAGGAGCATTTAATGCATTTAACCAAGCCGATTGACTATTAATAACATCCACCCAGTAGTTTGATGTACCATCAGCAGATTTAGCATTAGAAGCCTGTGAAACATATGAATATGTTTCTAATACACTATTTGCGGTGCCTGTAATAGCGCCTGTAGTATCAATAATTGCAATATGTATTTCGTCATTAGATCCGCCTAAAGCAAGAGTTCCTGCTGAAGTTCCTGGAGCTGAATTGAATGCATCTTTATATATCCATGTATTAAAGCCGACTGAATCTGTACATATATCAATACCAATATTGTTACCAATAACACCTGGGTATTTAGCGGCAAATTCTTCTGAACCGCTGTATGATTCTACCGCATCAGCATTCTTCAGTAGTGTACCTGTGCCTGATGATGTTGCGTTTAACGCTGTTGCGCCTACTGCTCGCACTACTCTTAATGAGTTTGCGTAGCTTAAAAATTGAGCAGCCGATAACACAGTATTATATGTGTCATTATTCGGTTGACCAAAGATTTGTACTAATTGTTTTTCTGATCCTACTGTAATAATCGTATCGGCTGGGCCCCACTGGAATGAACCAGCGATTGCTCCAATTGATGCAGACGTTGCAGGGATAACATTAGTCAAATCGATTTCTTTTACCTGTACTCCAGGTGATACTAGAAATGCCATTGTTTTCTTCTCCTAATCAAAGATGTAATAAGTTTATTCATAATACGTTTATATTCAATATAGTTATTTATAA
>Ga0209776_1000472_pt1 | contig 27617 bp, 18 predicted proteins | sample SaaInlLV_10m_DNA_3_FD_184670 | JGI IMG/M metagenome (GOLD analysis project Ga0209776, IMG submission 184670) | Marine microbial communities from expanding oxygen minimum zones in the Saanich Inlet - Saanich Inlet SI073_LV_165m_DNA (SPAdes) (version 2) | ecosystem: Environmental > Aquatic >...
TTGATCCCTCTGTGCTTAGTCTTTGGGATTACTCCCGCCAACCCAAAGTTCTCTATCCGGTGGCTGGCCTGCCTTGCCGGAGTGGGGTTCACGCCCACTGGATTAAATGACCTTGCCTGGCCGCACTACCTAGATCTTTGGCATGTTTCCCTAAATCTGAGGTCGCAGATCCCATTCCCTGAATAGTATTTCCTACATTATGGAGAATATTAGCAGTCATCTCTGCGACACCAGACTGGAAGGCGGAATACTGCTCTCGCTGCTCTGCTTTTTTACGTTCACGGAGATCGTGCAGCATCAGTACGACCCCACTGGTACCACCATCGATATTGTGCAGCAGAGAGCCTGAGGCAGAAACGGGTATCGGGTCACCACTGGAGCAACGCAACATTCGATCTACCACCAGCTCCTCTCTCTGCCCTTTCTGCTCTGAGTAGTTCTTTGTACCTTGCGTTGATTTAAAGACCTCTAACGATTCGCGGTCATTAGGGGCATGTAATAGTACTACGATCTGCTGTTGCTCTCCCATCTTCAGAGGAATCAGGCCGATCTCTACGACAACCTCCTCTCCACTTTGGGTCAGCAGGGGCAACAGGCGAGCATTTCCCATGCTCCTGACCTCTGGATTTTGAATAAAACCAGAAACCATCTTCTGGTGCAGATCATGCATAGGGGCTGGAATTAATTTCTCCACGCGCTCTCCGATTAATGCCTCTCTACTCCAGCCTGTAAGCTTCTCCATTGGCGGATTGACTACAGAGATCTCTGCCTTACTATTCACCATGATCATAGGCAGAGGTAATTGTTGACAGTAGCTATCGAGCCGTTTTCCTCTCTGCACTATGCGCAGCATATCCTCCTGCATCAAGCTGAGCATCTGCTGGGTGAAGATATAGGTTTCAGCTTCAGAGAGGATCTTTCCAAAAGGTGCCAAAAGTAGCAGGTCTTGCCCCTCAGGGTGGTCCATTTTCAACTGAAAGATCACATGGGGGGCTCCACGACAGTTGATATGAAACATACAGATTCCGCTGGAGATCCTAGACCCATCAGCACATTTCCAGTGAAACTGCCTGCCTTCCATACAGGTTAATCTATTTTCAGCACTACCAACCACCTCCTCTAGCTGTCGCTGCTCCAACTCAGGCAGTAACTCCAAAATGGAAACTCCAAGCAAACTACCTGATGCATACCCCAGTAGCTTCTCCATTTCGCCGTTGATCAGGAAAATTTTGCCCTCCAATCCATCACTCCTCCTCTCATTGAACACCACAAGCGGCATCTCAGCACTCTGTAAAAAGAGGTGGAATGCCTGATAATCATGATCATGAATCTGCTGCAGTCGACTCTGAAACAGAGACATAATATGGCGCTGAATTTTATCCTTTGAACTCTCTGCCTCTACAAAGATCGTATCCACCTTTTTGCCCACTACTGCTTCACGGGAGGTGCCAATCAATTTAAGCAGCGCCATATTGCACCCTTGAATAGTGGTGGTGTGGTCAACAACCAGCAGTGGCTCTTGCATAGAGAAGAAGATCTCCTCCATATAGGTCTTCTCCTGTTCCAGCAGCCGCGCACTTTTTTGCAGTTGTTGCCCCGCCTTCTCGAGCTCCTTCTCCGCCTGTTTTCGACGCGTATTCTCCTGGTCCATATCATCTGCCAAATTCAACAAGGCATGATGTGAAGCATTGACCTCATGAACCGCAGCCCATTTGGCACACCCCTCTACCACCCGTTGCAATACGACATCCTGAACATAAGGCTTAATCAAAAATGAGAAGTTTTTCCCTAACACCAGCTGGATCTGCTCCAGTGTGTAATCACTGTAAGCCGTCATTATCACAATATCAATCTGTGGAGAGATCTGTCGAATTTGCCGCGCAGTCTCCAGACCACTCATTCCCCTCGGCATGCGCATATCAATCAATGCAACCGCATAGGGGTTCTCTGCAAACTGTGCTTCACGCACAGCAACAATGGCATCCTCCCCACTAGTCAGCGGGGTCAACTCAAAGGATGGCCGCTCCAGAGTCGATTGCTTATCAGAGGGGTCGTCATCCTCATAACCGAGTATCTCTCTAACAACTTCCTCTGAAGAACTATCCTTCTCTCCCAAAACCACACAGAGCGTATCCAGATTCTGTTGTTCATCATCTACCAGTAATACGCGTCTATTCTCAGGGCGAATCTCTGAAGAGAGCTGCGCCGCTTGGAAGTCTCTATTTTTCTGGATATAGTCACGAATCAACTCCATTTTAATCAGGAATGCGGGCTGGTCCTTGATCATCCAGTAGATAGCTCCGGCCTCGACCGCCATCATCTCATCCCCTGCATTGGTAAACAGCAGCGGCAACACATACAGGGTATGGGGGTCACTACGTAGCAGGCTAATCAACTTATCTCCATTACCACCAGGCATGTAGTAGTCAATCAGCGCCACCTCCAGTGGATGTTGCAGTGCAATCTTGAACGCCTCATCCACTGACTCTGCAACCAACACCTCAAAGCCTACCCCCTCCAGTCTGGTTTTGTTGATTGCTCGCACCGTCGCAGAGTCATCAACCAATAGCAATTTTACCGGATCTAAAGCCAGGTTAATCGGCTTTGGCTCTGGCAGAGGCTCCTCTTTGAGTAGTAGACGCAGGTCTTGGTACGCCTTCAGGCTACGAAGCTCCCGCTTCATATCTCCCATCTTTAATTCACGTTTAAGCGCATTTTTCTGCAAGATCTCTACCGACTGCATCTTGGTCTGAAGGCGTTCCGTTTGTAGGTCTACTCGATCTGCCAAGTCTTGTCGCAGTAGGTCTAACTCATGCGCATGGTTCCAGTGTATACAACTGTTGCGTACCACCTGGTATATCTCTTCAGAGTGAAAGGGTTTGCGAAACCAGAGTACCGCACCACTGATCTGGTGGAAGATGCTATCAGTGGTATAGTCACTGTAGGCGGTAACAAAAATAATCTCAATATCTGGGTCTAACTCTCGAATCTGCTGCCCCGTCTCCAGCCCATCAATTCCCGGTGACATACGCATATCAACCAGTGCCACGGCATAGGGGCGCTGCTCCAGCAGGGATTTTTTTACCGCAACAATGGCTTCCTCACCCTGTAAAAAGCAGTCCAGTTGATAGGGAGGGCGCTCAACCGCATCAGGGGCCACCTTCCCCTCCAGAGCATCTTGCAGTACATCGACCAGCCCATCCCGTGCGGGCATCGGTGGTCGTTTTATCATGGTAAAAATCTTTCGGTACTGCTTTAGTGCAGACTCGTCATCATCGACCGCAAGAATACGTCGGTTCTCTTCCATGCTCATTCCAGTGAATTTCCCATTTTATTCCTGTTTTTCGTAACTCAACAAGTCCATGCAACAGCTCCCTCCTCCTATCAGGGGGAGGGCTGGGGTGGGGGTTAAGTGCTTGATATGGCCTCCACCCCCACCCTAACCTTCCCCCTCAATGGGGAAGGGACTTTGGTCCGCATGACTTATTGAGTTACGCTATAACTTATATTGTACTATTCTTTCCCCCTCAAATAGGGAGCGACAATACGACAATTGCCCCCAACCAAGGGCCTGGACTCTGTATTTCCATTTTCCCATTACAGAGCCCTACAAAATTCCCCACGGCATGTAAACCAAATCCATTCCCTGATACCTTGGTGGTAAACCCAAACTCCAGCAGATGTGGATGCTCTGCTTTGGTAAAGCCAGCGCCATTGTCAGAGACCTCAATAGATAACATTTTGGCAGAAGAGTCCATCTTCAATAAAATTTCTCCCTTTCCAGGCTCTAACTCTCCCGCCTCTATACGAGCGTCAATGGACTCCGCTGCATTTTTCACCAGATTGATCAACGCCTGTAATAGTTGGTTTCTAGGTAGTTTCACCTCAGGAAAGGCTGGAATATTCCACTGTTTAAAGTTGATTTCACGCTGACTTAACTCACTCTCTGAGAGGATAAAGAGGTCATCTACCAGCTGACGTAGTGAGAAGGTATCTCTCTGCACATCCGAGTGGACCCCTCGTTGCTGAACACGAATGACCTCTGTCACATGGTCTATCCCTTTCCCCAATTTCTGGAAGCAGTGTCCTGTAGGCACCAATAAATTATCCAGCGCCTCCGGCAGACGATAACCCGCATCGGTCAGGGTCTGCTCCAGCTGCTCTAGGCGTTGCTCCCCCCCCGATGCACGCTCCATAGCAAGAGAGTCAATCAGTTCAGCATAGAGACTCTGTATCTTCTTCAGATCTTCAAAGTGAAGTAGCACCTCCTCAAGTGAGGAGCGCATCCCCTGTATCGTGTTTCCCACATTGTGCAAGATATTGGCAGACATCTCAGCCACTCCTTGCTGGAATGCAGCGTACTCATTCTGCGCCTGCAGTGTCGCTTGCTCTCGGTTCGCCTGCTGGGTACGGATGTAGCGCTCCATTGATGCGATCCGCAGCAGGAACAGGTCAACGGAGTCTCTTTTGTACATCACATCCATGGCCCCTAACGAGAGAGCATCTGCCGCACTGACTCGCTGATCCGTATGGATCACCAGCAGGGTATTTTGTGTGTTGGTCTGCTGTAGCAGTCGCCTTGTCAGCTCAACACCACCACCGTTGGGCATATAGTAGTCAATAATACTGATATCGGGAATAAAGGAGCGGGTAAGCTCCAACGCCTGTTCCGGGCCTGCAGCCAGTGCAACACAGTAACCCGCCTTTTTTAATAGCTGCTCATAAACCGCACGTACTGCTGCAGAGTCATCCACAAAAAGAATATTGAGAGGGGTGTAATGTTCGTTAGCCACAGCAGCTTCTCGACTGTTGCCACTCTAGCCCCATAAAGGTGCTGAGCTGCACCAGCTCATCTTGCACGTAAGGTTTGTGGTGAAGTACAAAATGACCACCAATCTCCTCTCTGATCTTGCTCAAGGTGTAGTCACGATAGGCCGAGAGGATGACAATCCGCACATCAGGGTCAATTTCACGAATCTTGCGAGCGGTCTTTAGTCCATCCCAGCCCCCCGGCATTCTCATATCCAACAACAGCAGTGAGTATGGCCGGTTAGCCAGCAACTCTTGTTTCACCTTCTCCAACCCAGACTCACCCCCCGTCACGGTATCAACCTCAAAAGCCTGCTGTGTGAGCTGTTCCTGAGAGGCTTGAAACACTTCCAGCAGAGGCTGGATAGCACTCTGTTGATGAGACTCAAAGGTATGTTTGTAACCATACAGAATCTCTGGATCATCATCAATAGCCAAAATTCGGATCGTTTCTGGGGGAGGCAAGATTCGCCTCTCCCTCTTCTGTGGAGAGAGAGGCGCCCCAAGAACATCAAATACCCGCTCCACCTTGTGAAACCCACCATGGAAACGGTTATTCTCCATCATCGAGACCTCCTGGCGTGTACAGCCCGATGCATCAGCCAAGGCTTGCTGAGTTAGCTTGCATGAGCGCCTCAGCGCCTTGAGACTATCCCATATAGAGACTTGATCACTCTCATAACCACCTACCTTATCTGTTATAGTGCGCATAAAGTCCAAAACCCCAATCTTGCTGTCTTAAATAAGGTGCATACCGTAACAAAAGCTTCAACCTTATTATCGTCAATATTTCGTTTTACAACTGTAAAAGAGATATTATAGACTATCCAAATGACTAAAGGTAACAGAGCGGTAACGCACTATAATTTTATGAGCACACCTCTAGCCCCCCCAACACTTACACATTTTCGTATTCTGGCAATCGATGATGATCCTTTGATGCACAAGATCTATCAGAAAACTGTGCCTACCACCCCAGTCACCCCCATCGAACCTGGCGAAAGAGTCGATGATGACCCTTCAAAGGGCAAGATCTTTCAGAGAGCCTCACCCACCACCCCAGTCAGCCCCATCGAATCTGGTAAAAGAGTCGATGATGATCCTTCAAAGGGGGGGATCTTTCAGAGAGCTTCACCCACTACCCCAGTCACCCCCATCAAACCTAGCGAAAGCTTACCCGCTATTCAATATCAGCTGGAGCATGCTCAGTCAGCTAAGCAGGGGATCGAGATGATAAAAACGGCCATAGAGGCTGGCTCACCCTACACCATGACCTATCTCGATATGCGCTTACCCGATCTATCTGGCATGGAGGTTGCCAGAGCTATTCGTAAGCTTGACCCGCTGATCATGATTGTTCTGGTTACCGCCTATGAGGACCACAACTTGGTCGAGGCGCGTCACGAGCTGGGCTTTAATTTTGAGTTTTTCGCTAAACCCATCGACACTGAAGAGCTACTCAGCCTCACCTACATCTTCACCACCTATTGGCAGCGAACACTACACGCACATCACCCCCCCCCCAGAGCCTGAACAGACAGCAGGCGCACTCCCCTAATAAAAAGCTCATGACTCGCATTATGTTTGTCGATGACTCTGCCACTGTACGAGCCGTTTACAGTAACCTGTTACTGAGCGAAAAGTGTTATGAGGTTGCCGTTGCAGGCAGCATGCAAGAGGCCATCGAACTGGCAGACAACTTTACCCCTGACATCAGCATTCTGGACTACTACATGCCCGGAGGTAATGGCGATGAGTTGGCAAAATGGCTGCTTACCAATGAGTCCACCAAAAACACCCTGATTCTAGTTCTAACCCATAAGGAGGAGGTTGAGGAGATCATGCTCAACGTCGGTGCAGTTGATATCCTCTACAAGGATGATCCCACCCGAATCTTTCTACAGCGAGTGGGAGCAATGGATCGCTATATTCGCACCCAAATCAAACTGCGGGATTCGATTGAAGCGCAGAGCCGTATTAGCCATGAGCGGGAGTTGAGTCAAACCCAAGTCAATGAGGCAAAGCTGCGTTGGCAGTGGCTGGAGTCGGTTCTCTCAACCATTCCAGCCAGCTTGGTGATTCTCGACAGTGAGCAAAATATTCTGCAAGCCAACCCCGCATCAGTCGATCTGATGGGCTACAGTAGTGAACAGCTAGTGGGGATGCCTATAAGCTCCTTACTAGAGACGGAGGAGGAGCTACAGGAGTTTGACTCTCACCTGCATTGCAAAGATGGCTCTACCATTCCAGTATCCACCTCAATAGCCTCCGTTGACCTGCTCTCCTCAAGTAGCGAAGCACCTGGGGCGGTATTGATTATTCATGACCTTCGTGAGCGCATCAGCATGGAGCAAGAGCGTGCCTCACAAGCTAACCAACTTGCCTACCAGAGTGGCCTGAGTGAGATGAGTGCCAATGTACTGCATAACATCGGCAACACCATCGGCGGTATGAGTTGGCAAGTGATTGCACTACAGAATAGCATCAAACATCTACAATCTATCGAGCAGGGGCTACAGCATGGCTCTGAGGTTAGCAATATTGAGAAACTTCAGCATGGATTGAAGCGCGCTCTGAGTGAGTTGAACAATCTGCACCAGCAAGAACTCACGGTACAGGCGGCAGACATTGCAAAGAGCATCGAGTATGTCAGTGAAGTGATCCGTGTACAACAGTCTCAGGCACAGGCACAGAACATCTATATCAAGAGCTTTAATCTACAAGGGGCGATTGAGGATGTGCTGCTCATTGAACGCGAAACCAATCGCAAACACGATATAACCATCCAGCATAAAATCCCCACAGGGCTGGAAGATGCCTCTCTCCCCTACAACCAGTTCATGCAACTACTGGGCAACCTGATCAAAAATAGTCGCGAAGCGATAGAGCAGCAGCGTCTCATGGTAGATAGGCCCGAGTATCCAGGAGAGGTCTTTATTGAGATTCAACCCTCTGACGGGGGGCGTTTCACACTCACCATCAAAGATAATGGCTGCGGTATTGAAGCGGAGCATTTAAACAGCATATTCCAGCGCGGGGTGAGCCAAAAAGGCGGCGGATCCGGATTTGGACTGCATGCAGCGGCCACCTTTATTCAGTCACTCGACGGCACCATACAAGCGCACAGCGAAGGTCGAGGTCAGGGAGCCTGCATCTCTCTTGAACTCCCCATCCATGTAAACAGCACGACATCAAAAAAGAAGACCCACGTACTATGAAAGCAGCTGAAGAAAATCGACGAGTTCTAGTGATTGATGATGATCCCGCTATTCTTAAACTTTACCAAGAGATCCTCACCAAAAGCGCTCCCATCCCCAGTAACAACTATTTTAATATGGTAGAAGCCCCCCAAACGGAGGCTGAGGAGAACCAGAGCGAGGAGTATTTTGATGTCACTGTGGCATCCAGTGGACAAGAGGGAATCGAGCTGGCTTGTGCTGCACATGACAAGGGGTCCCCTTTCCCTATCGCCTTCATTGACATGCGTATGCCTCCCGGTATCGATGGACTGGAGACCGCACGTAATCTGCGTAAACTCTCCCCCTGGATCTACATCATTATTGTTACCGCCTACTCAGACCGTACCATCGATGAGATTCAGCAGGCTCTGGAACATGATGTCATCTTTCTGCAAAAACCTTTCGTACACGACGTTATCTTTCAATTGGCCCGCACCCTATGCCGAAGCTGGAACCGAGATCGCGCACTGGAACGGGCTGAGCGACGAGAAAAATATGGTGCCTTTCAGGATGGTCTCTCCGAGATGTCCTCTATTGTCCTCGACAACATCGGCAACATGATTCTTGGGGTTGAGTCCTCCTGCAATCGGGTGATCGAGACCTGTCAGCAGATCAATAAGGTCGGAGATACCTGCCGTGATCTCTCTCAAGAGCTGGATCTGGCACAACAAAAAGAGGACCTCAACAGCCTCAAAAAACTCAACCAGCAGATGATTGAGGTGGGGCGTACCCTGCCGGATGTACTCGATCGTGCACTGTGGCCCTCTCACAGCAGCCTCGACTCTGTTCAGGTGGGCATTGAGCACATCATCAAAGTACTGAACATACAGCGAGGTAACACACTCTCTAGCAACCTCTCTGATAACTTCTCCATGTTACAGCTGATTGATGACTTGCTGCTGCTCATCTCCAAAGAGAGTAAAAGGGCGGTAATCAATATTGAGCCACTCATCGAGAGCAGCCTCTACGAACTCTCACTACCCCGTAACAAGCTTCTCAACACACTGATTAATCTCACTCAAAACAGTATTGAATCGATTCAAAGTCGAATCAAGGAGAAGGCACTTCCCCCCTCTGAAGGAAAAATCATACTGCGTGTTTCGATTATCAATAACCAGCTGAACATCAGCATTGAAGACAATGGCAGTGGTATCGATCCCAGTATTCACTCACAGATCTTTGAGTTTGGTTACTCCACCAAACAGGGACACAGCGGCTTTGGCCTGCACGCTGCCGGCAACTTTATCGGCAGCTGCAAAGGCAGTATAAAAGTCAAGAGCGAAGGTAACAACCAGGGGACCCAAGTTCATATGACGCTACCGACGATCATCTAATGAAAACAATAAACAGCAATACACACTGTCGAATTCTAGCTATTGATGATGACCAGTTGATGGCGAAGGTTTACCAAAAGATCCTTCCTAAGAGTGGAGAGATAGTCAAAACTGAAGTACTTGGCACCCAAGAATATTTCAGTTTTGAGTTCAATAGTGCTCTCAACGGTAAAGAGGGGCTGGAGCTGGTTAAACAGGGGCTACAGGAAAACAGCCCCTATGCCGTCATCTATCTGGATATGAAAATGCCCGGCTGGGATGGAATTACCACCGCAGAAAAGATACGCGAGATTGACCCAACGGTGATGATCATCTGGATTACCGCCTTTGACGACCATAAACACTCCGAGATCCGCCAACGGATTGGCTCCAACTTTGAGATTCTTGCCAAGCCCGTCGATCAGAACGAACTATTGGAACTCACCTATATCTTCTGCTGCCACTGGGAACGTGCCCGCAACAGCGCCTCTAATTTGATAGAACAATCGAGAGCGGATACTGTTAAAGCCTATGCTATTCGTTCGGCGGGCCATCCGACCCGGATTATGTTTGTAGATGACTCCGCTACCGTACGTGCCGTCTATGGTGAGCTACTGAGACAGCAGCCACACTATGAGGTGGCAGTCGCTGGCAGCCTCACAGAGGCGCTAGAACTCTCTTATACTTTTGTCCCCGACATCAGCATTCTCGACTACTATATGCCCGGCGGCAATGGTGATATGTTGGCACGCGCATTACTGAGCCAACCCGTAACCCGTAACACCTTGATACTGGTACTCACCCACAAGGAGGAGGTGGAAAAGGTGATGCTGGAGGCGGGTGCGGTTGACGTACTCTATAAAGATGATCCGACAGAGGTCTTTCTACAGCGTATCCACTCCATTGAACGTTATATCCGTTTACAAATCGACCTCAGACGCACCATTGAAGTGCAGGCCCAGACAGAGATCACACGCAAACAAGAGCGCATTGAGCAGGATAACCAACTCGCCTACCAGAGTGGCCTCACCGAGATGAGCTCGAATGTACTGCACAATATCGGTAATGCAATTGCCGGTATGGGGTGGCAGGTACTTGCACTGCAGAAGAGCATCAATAAGATCCAGGGCCTTAAACAGGGGCTAGAGAGTGGCCTTAATGTAGAGGACCTTGAGATCTTACAGACGGGGCTAAAGCAAGCCACGGTGGATTTGACACACATCTACGGTGAAGAGCTCACCGAGTGCGGACAAAACCTCACCCGAAGTATTGAGTATATTGGTGAGGTGATTCGTGTACAGCAATCCCTAACACAAGTCGGCGCAATCTACCTGCGTAACTTCTTGGTGAGTGAGGTGATTGAAGATGCATTGCTGATTGAGAAAGAGACCAACCGCAAATATAACATCACCACCCATACAACAATTAACTCTAAAATCAAACAGCTCTCACTCCCCTACAATCAGTTTATGCAACTATTGGGGAACTTGATCAAAAACAGCCGTGAGGCCATTCATGAAGCACGCGAAGTGCGCACTTTGGCTGAATCTGTGGAGGGGGTGATTGAGATCCGAGTAGAACAGGCGCGACAAGAGGATCATCTGCGGTTAACCGTAGAGGACAATGGTTGTGGCATTGAAGCGTCACGCCTCACCACTATTTTTCAGCGTGGAGAGAGCAGCAAAAAGAGCGGCTCCGGCTTTGGCTTGCACTCTGTAGCCACCTTCGTACAGTCACTCAATGGAAGCATCCGTGCAGAGAGTGAGGGGGAAGGGCTGGGTTCAGCTATTATTATTGAGATGCCGATTAACGGCTGAGGTTATCTCAAGCCTCATGCCCCTCCGTAGCCCTCCCCCTGCTTGGGGGGGGGGCAGGTTTAAATATTAAGCATCTCGCTATTAAGCTGTTCTACTATTGGAGCCACCTCCTCAAACTTTCCTGCAGTGATCCCATCCTGAATCTGTCGTCCCAAATCCGTTAACTGGGGAAAACCAAAACTGGCTCCACTCCCCTTAATCGTATGAGCCGCGTGACTCACCTGCTTCCAGTCTGCCGATTCAAATGCGGCCATCAGCTCTTTACGCAAGATTGCGCTACGGTCCCTGAATAGCGCCATCAACTCATCGTCAATCATAGGATCGACTCTGGCAACGGGTTCGGCAGGTGGAGGGGATACCACCGCAGCCGGCTCTGCGCTCTGAGAGGCTAAAGCAGCAGGCTCTACACTCTCTGACAGGTACTGCTGGAGGATGGTGCGCAGGCTACTTCGGTCAATCGGTTTGGAGAGAAAGCCATCGCAGCCTGCTGCAAAGAACTGTTCGCGCTGTTTCTGCATCACGTTTGCAGTCAAGGCCACAATAGGTACGCTGACATTGAGCTTTCTCAGCTGCTGAGTGGCCTCAATACCACCCATTACCGGCATCTGCATATCCATCAACACCAGATCATATTCATGTTTTAGGACCTGTTCGACCGCTTTTTGACCATTATTGACAACCTCCACGCTTACCCCATAGGCCTCAACCATACGACGCTCCAAGACCTGAAGCTCGGGGGTATCCTCAGCAATCAACACTCGACCTGAGAGGTTTAGTGGTGCCTGTTGTTTACGCTGTTCCAACTCTGTCTGCTGTAAAACGCCACCTTCACGTAACGGTAACTCAACTATAAAACTGGAACCTTTCCCCTCCTCACTGGAGACATCAATAGTCCCCCCCATCAGTTTGGTCAAATTCCACGAGATATGTAGCCCCAACCCAGTGCCACCGAAGCGCCCTGAGATGGAACGGTTGGCCTGCTCAAATGGCTTAAAGATCTTCGATAGCGCCTCATCATTCATCCCGATGCCACTATCCGCCACGGTAAAGCGGACCTGTTTACGGCTATCATCAAACTGTACAGAGAGTGAGACCTCCCCCTCTTCAGTAAATTTGACCGCATTAGAGAGCAGGTTAATCAACACTTGACTGAGGCGACGTCCATCACCGAGTAACAGGTGGCTAAATGTCACTTCAGAGTAGATATTAAACCGAATACCCGACTCAGCTGCACGACTAGAGAAGATCAGCCTTAACTCCTCTATCAGCTGTATCGGGTTATACTCCACTTCATCAATATCAAACAGACCGGCTTCAATCTTAGAGCTATCCAGGATATCGTTAATCAAATAGAGCAGACTCTTCCCAGAAACCTCCATTGAGGTAAGCAGCCCCTGCTGGGCGCCATCTAATTCACCCTCCGACATCAACTCACAGTTACCCAACAGTGAGGTCAATGGCGTTCTCAACTCATGGCTCATCGAAGCCAGAAAATCATCTTTTGCTTTATTGGCGCGCTCTGCCTCTCGGGCTGCGTCAGCCATCACCTTCTCCGCCTCAATCAACTGCTGTTCGCGTTTCCAGTCATTCCCCAACAGCAGCACCAGCTGCACCAGTTCATTGCGATCAAAGGGCTTCTGAATATAGGCAAAGTTAACGCCAATCGCCTCACGCAACTCCTCTAGAGTGTGGTCCATAAAGGCGGTAATGAGGATGATCCGCACCAGAGTATCGACCTCTCGAATGCGCCGTGCGGTCTCCATACCATCCCAACCACCCGGCATTCTCATATCGAGTAGGATCACTCCATACCCCCCCTCTTTGACCCGTTCCAGCCCCTTTTCACCACTGGTTACTCGATCCAACTCAAAATCAATTACCCCCCCACCCTTTGTTGTACTCTCGGTTGAAGAAGAGATCAGCCCGGTTAGCTCATCCAGGTCATTCCGCTTTCTCTTGCCACCCCCGCCACCAAACAGAATGTTATAGGAGTCTAATACACTCTGGTCGTCATCAATGGCGAGGATACGAATAGCTGCTGGACTGTTTTCTACTGTGGTCATTATTTTCTCAACCTACTTTACTCTTCGAGTTTTTCCCTTCTTCGAGGGGTGTAGCGGAATCACCAGGGTAACTCGGCTCCCTTGCCCCTGCCCATCACTCTCAATCTCTACCGCACCACCCAACCCCTCAATAAAGTTAGCCGTCGCGTGTAGACCAAAGCCACTTCCCGTCTCTTTGGTGGTATAACCAAACTGCAGCACTTTCTCCAACTGCTTCTCGCTCATCCCCATCCCATTATAACGCACAGAGAGAGCAATCGCACCGCCACTCTCTTCTGTTTTTAGCTTCGCACCCTGTATCGAGACTTCAATCTTTGCTTGCATTTCAGGCTGCTGTTGACGCTGCTCCGAGATCGCCTCAAAACTATTTTTAATCAGGTTATTGACCGCCTGTAACAGCTGATTCCGAGGCAGATGGGGGATACCAATGCCACGTTCAACCGAGCACGTCACCTCAATCTCTGAACGTTGCAATACCGCCTTCTGCATCACCAGCACATCATCAATCACTTTCGCCATATCACAGGCTACAGCCTGACTCTCCGGGCGTGCGGCCCCCTGTTGCACCTGAATAATCTCAGAGATATGGTTGACACTTACCTTCATCGATTTGAGCGCTCCCTCCCCCATCTCCGATACTGCTTCCCTGAAGACTTTATTCATTGCCACATCAAGAATCTTCCCCGCATGGCTTACCCGACCATCAACCTCCTGCGCAGTCTCCTGCTGCTCCAGCAACCACCCATTAAGCTCTGTGCTCGCAACCTTGAGGGCACTCTCCACCTTGTTCAGCTGATCCATACCCTCTTCCATACGCCAGAGTGATCCGGATACAGCCGTCAAGGCATTACCAATATTGTGCAAGATTGTAGCGGACATCTCCACCAAGCCGGACTGGAAAGCCGCAAATTGTTGCTGCTCTTCCGCTTGACGTAGTTGGGTAATATCCTCAAACATCCACAACACCACATCATCCTCATTCTCACCCTCGTCCAGATCGATACCAAAACAGTGAATACGTAACAGTTGACCTGCTTCGGTATGAACCTCTCTTCCTACCGCATATTCTGCCCTCTCTACCTGTTGCAGAGGGAGCTTGAGCTGCTCTTGCAACGATAGAAACGAGTAGTTTTCAGTCGGCATCACTCCAAAGAGGTGTTCAAACCAGCGGTTGGCAGTCACCACCCGACCACTACCAATCACCAACAGTCCAATAGGGATCGAGGAGATCAGACGATCCACAAACTGCTTCTCCCGCTTAATGCGCTCCAGGTCATGGACACGCATCTGCATCTCATTCTCTTGCGACAACACCTCCTGCTCAATGCGGCGCTGCATCTGCTGAGCATTGATATAGCGCTTGAGCGAGGCGATACGGCGCAGGAACACCTCAGTGGGGTCATCTTTGTAGAATAGATCAATGGCACCAGCTCCCAGCGCCTTCTCCTCTACATCTTGACGCTGTGAAAACATCACCATCAAGATATCTGAGGTCTCCTGATTGCCCAACAGTCTGCGAATCAGCTCATCACCATGACCATCGGGCAACATATAGTCGATCACCATCAACTGCGGCAGGTGCTTCTTCGCCATCTCTTCCCCAGAAGCCAAGGTATCCGCCTCCAGCACCTCATAACCTTGCCCTTTGAGCAGGCTGCCATACACCGCACGTACTGTCGGTGAGTCATCGACCATCAAAATCTGTACCGGACGATCCTGCTGCTCACGCATCTCATGACGTACCGAACCAATCATCTCACACTGAAAGGCGAGCCCGTCAACCAGACGCCGCAACGCCGCAACCCGCATCAGGAAGAGTTCATGCGGGTCATCTTTGCCGATCATCTCTACCGCACCCGCCGCCAGTGCTTTCTCCACCACATCTGGGAACTGAGAGTGGATGGCAACCACAGTACTGCTAGTTAACGGGTTGGACAACAGCTCTTGAGTGAGTTCATCGCCATTGCCATTGGGCATAAAAAAATCAATAATCGCCATCTTTGGAAGATGCTGCTGAGCCAACTCCAGCGCTTCGCTCTTATTGTTGGCAATCAGTACCTCATAGCCGGCATCTTTCAGCAGTGCCGAGTAGATCGCACAAACGGTGGGAGAGTCATCTACAAAAAGTAGTTTCATTGTACGATCCGTAAAACCTCATGCTTAGGGTTGAGATGGCGCACCCGCTTTAGGTGCTCCGCCAGCTTGCTTTTCAGCCCCTTATTATGCAGCACTAACACAATAATAGCATGCGCATCTGCCTCATCAGCCTGTGTCAGATAGATACCTGCAGTCATCTTCTTCGCAGAGAGCGCAGTCTCTGCTGTCTCCAACGCCTCCAGCTCCTCTCCAGAGTCCAGCAGCACCCGCGCTTTCCCCAATCGGGCCCAGCTGGCCCACAAGGGGTGCTGGTCGATCAGTTGATCATAAAGTCGTAATGACTCTTCAAACTGTTTATTTTTGTAGGCCTGCTCAGCTAAACGTCGCTTCTCACTTATATCCTCTACCGGTTGTGGGCTACTTTTCGCGGCTACCACATGGGGAGCAAATGGTTCCACTACTGCCGGCACTGAAACCGTTGGCAGCCCCTGCGGCTGAGTTTGGGCCTGGGCCTGGGGGCGCGGGTCATAGTTGGGGGTGAATGTAGTTTGCAGGTGTTTATTGAGTTCTGCCTTCTTCATGCCATGTTTGTGGAACGCTCGCACCCCATTCAGCGTCTCCCCCTCAAACACCCCACCCACATGAGGGACCTCGGTAGAGTCAACAAAGAGCCACCCCTCTTTAGCCAGCAGCTGTTCAAACACCCCTAACATGCGAACGGTAGTATCTCGGTCAAAATAGATCAACATATTGTGACAGAAGATCAGGTCAAACCCTGGGACCATACGCGCCAGCGACTCGGTTAACAGGTTCATACGCTGAAACTTTACTTTTTGCATAATAAACGGGGAGACTTGAAACATCTCTCCTGCAATAACGCGGAAGTGGTGAGAGATGAATGACTCCGGCACCTGACGCAGCGAGTAGCGGCGATAACACCCTTTTTTGGCCAGCTCTATTGAGCTGGCAGCAATATCCACACCCACAATCTCCACGCGGTCTGGGTTAACCCCATTGTCTTGTAATAACATCGCAAAGGAGTAGGGCTCTTCACCCTGAGCACAGGGGGCGGAGAGTATCCGAGGGCGTTTCCCTTGGTTCAACAGAGGCTTGATGACCCTCTCTATCGCTACCTCCATATGTCGACGGTGGCGTAAGAAGAAGGATTCATGGGTGGTGACCGCATCAAAAAAGGGTTGTGGGTCAATCAGCCCATTGATCAGTAAGGCCGCATAGTTATCTTGATTCTCTCGGTTCTCCGTTGCCAGCACCTTCAATGCCAGTAGCACCGGCCCCTGATTAACATCCGTAATATAGAGCCCAGTCTGCTGCTGTATCCAGCGAAACAGTGGCTCTCGAATGGAGAGTTCCGCAGGGATCAACGCTCCACCCCACAGAGATGTTCGTTAACCTTGATCGCTATTTGTGCGGGAGGGTAACCCAACTCTCGCCCCAGTGCCTGTTGTGCTGCACGCGGCATGGAGTCCACTACCGCACTCTGCAAATCTTGCACAACGCCCTCCCCACCATTGGCCTTGATTGCAGCCAGCCCCGCTGCACCATCCTTACCCATCCCGGTCAGCACAACCCCGCAGGATTGAGCGGCTTTATGCTCCGCAATACTGAAAAAGAGCTGATTGATATTCGGCAGATAGATCTGTTCTGGCTTAGGTTCTGTCAACATCAACCGTCCAGCTACAGAGAGCTCCAGATTCATATCGCCACCCGGAGCCACATAAACCTGCCCCGCTTGTGGCTCTGTGCGATTACGGGCAATCGAAACCTGTAGTCCAGTCTGCTCTGTCAACCAAGAGGCAAAACCTTGTGTAAATTCTGCGTCGATATGTTGGCAAATAATGATCGGAACAGGAAAGGGGCGATGTAGATGGGAGAGCAGTATCGCTACCGTAGTCGGCCCCCCAGTTGAGCAGCCAATGGCCAACACGCCCCCCTTTTTTGAGATCATCGATGGGGCTCTTGTAGATGCCGCCATAGGCTTTGCACTCTGCTGAGCGCTGTACTGTTTACTATTGGAGACAACCTTCTCATCACCGATCCGCAGTACCGTCTCAATTTTGCGCAGCATATCATCCCCAGCTATCGCAAGCTGCCTGTTGCTGAGTACCGTACCCGGTGCATAGGAAAGACTGGGAGAGCGCACATAGTCGAGCGCTCCAAATTGCAGCGCATCAAAGATGTGCTTCATATTACGGCGAATGGTGGCGCTGGTAATCAGTACTCGGGTATTGGGCCGTCCCTGAACAATGCGCCGAGTGGCCTCAACACCGCTCATCTTCGGCATATGGATATCCATCAACACCAAATCCGGGAGCAGTCTGCTTGCAAGGTTAACAGCCTCAACACCATTGGTGGCAACTGCCACCACTCGGAGATCATCACTGGTCTCTACAATCGCCTTTATAACGGCGGTCAGTACCGGAGAGTCATTAACAATTAGAATATTCATCCAACCCTACCCGCTTATGATCAAGCGAGCACCTGCTCAGCGGCCTTTCGAAACCACTCTGCTGCCGCTTCGCAATCTTTCTCTACCCCCTTTCCCTCAGCATAGAGCTGACCCAACATATACTGCGCTTTGCCATTGCCTTGTGTCGCCGCCTTTTTATACCACTCGATCGCATGGGTGCTGTCTTTCTCAACCCCTTGTCCCTGTTGATAGAGGTAGCCCAGACTGTACTGTGCACTGGAGTGCCCCTGCTCAGCGGATTGCTGGTAGAGGTTAAAGGCTTCGACACAAACACCGCGCCCAGCCAGATAGAGGCAGGCGAGGTTGTGCTGAGCACCAGAGTCACCTTGCTCAGCCGCTTTACGGTACCAGGCAGCGGCAAGATCATCATTCTGCTCGACCCCTTGCCCCAACTCATAATGGACCCCCAGATTATACTGGGCGCGGGCATCTCCCTTCTCAGCCAGTGGCTGGATAATGATCAATGCTTTCTGGTAATTCCCCGTTTTGTAGTGCTCCTTATACTTCTCCAGAGCCGCCTGATTCTCTTTTTTTGAGTTCACCTTCACAGAGTCACTCCGATCAATTCCCGAATTCGGTCCATCATCTCACCCGAATCAAATGCAGCCTTGGTTACATAGTGGTTGGCCCCAGCATCCAATGCCTGCATCCGGTCTTGCTCTCGATCTTTATAAGAGACCACAATAATGGGGATCAGCCCATATTTATCGGTAGCGCGGATTTTGGTAATCATCTCAATGCCATTCATTCTTGGCATATCAATATCCGAGATAATCAGGTCAAAATTGTCGGCCCGCAATTTATTGAAGCCATCGACCCCATTTACTGCAGTGGTAACACTATAACCCGCCTGCTCCAGCATGTGACGCTCAACCTCACGCACCGTTGCGGAGTCCTCGACTACCAAAATGTGGCCGGTATCGGTATCACTGTCCATCTCCTCAATCGAAGACTCTACCTCATGCCCATGCCCCAAGTGGTTACCCATAGAGAGACCGCCACCTTGGCTATCCTGCATCGATTGCAGCAGATCACCCAGATCTACGATCAGCGCCACACCGCCATCACGCAGTAGCGTTACCCCCTGCATATCTCGCAATTTACCCAAGCGACTATCAAAGGTACGCGCCACAACATCCTGCTCATCTAATACTTCGTCTACCAGTAGCGCACGACGCTCTGCACCACGTCCCACCACCAACAGGTGCTTCTGTTCAATATTTTGGTGTACTGGCTGCAGCCCCATCATGTAGGAGAAGTCGTGTAACGGCAGAATCTCATTATTGATGCGTACCGACTCACGCCCCTCTACCTGACGCAGATCCTCTTGGGTAACGCGCCGCACCTCTCCCACCTCATTCAGAGGGAAGGCGTAGCGCTGGCTACCAAAGTAGGTCGACTGACCGCCCGAGATCATCAAACAGCGGGTCAGAGAGAGTGTCAGCGGCAGCTCCACCACAAAACGACTACCAAAGCCGCTCTCTGGCTGCTCCAGTGTCACCATGCCCCCGACCTTCTCGACTTCAACTTTTACAATATCGAGACCAAAACCGCGTCCAGAGGTGGCACTCACCTTTTTAGCGGTGCTAAATCCGGGCAGAAAGAGGAACTGTTCCCGCTCCTGTTCCGTCATCGCTTGCCACAGCTCCTCTGTGGTATCACCGCGCTGGACGACCTTCTGCCCAATCTTCTGCATATCGATACCGCGACCATCATCTTCCAAGGTAATGCGGATCTGCCCCCCGAGCTGTATCGCTTTCAGCGTGAGTTTACCCTGTTCCGGCTTACCCGCCGCACGACGCTGCTCGGGGGTCTCTAAACCGTGGTCTAGGCCGTTACGCAGTAGATGAATCATCGGTGCACGTACAGACTCCAGCACCGCACGGTCAATTCGGGTCTGCTCTCCCGTGATTTCGATGCTACACACTTTACCCAGCTCTTGTGCCAGATCGCGCACCACACGGGGATAGTTAGAGAAGAGGTTGGACAGCGGCACCAGACGGGCTCGTGTCACCTCATCACGCAGGTTCTCTCCCAAAAACTGCAGTCTGGACTCTGCCAGATCAAGGCTATCAATCGAGCCACTATAGTCGTTACCGATGGTACGCATTTTACGCTGAAAGTCAGCCATGCGCTCAAGCGGAGGTTCAATCCCTGCCGCTTGTACCTTCTCCATCATCAGCCCAAAAAAGAGGCTCATATCTCGCTGTATCCGACTCATGCGTTGACCCGCACCACGCATCACTTGACGCTGATCCTGTAGCGCATCAACAGCTACGGTAAACTCTCCAGAGATGGTCAGCAGTGAGTCGGTCAACTGCTCATAGTCCCCCGCAGACTGGCTGCTTTGTGGCTGCTTGGGGGCCGTTCCTTTTGCAAACGTCTGCGACGCTTCCACTGGAGGGGGCGTTTGATTACTGTCCGCTACCGCACTGTCGGGCTGCTGAGCGTTATCTACTTCAGCTTCAGCGGCTTCAACGATAGTACTCTCTGCTGAAGGGGTTTCGGTTTCGATCTCACCACTCTCGACTGCAGCGCTCTCTGCTGCAACCGGAGCAGTGCCGGTTGCCGGTATATCCAGCACCTCTCCCTTGAGGTAGGCCTGTACCGATTGGCGCAAGTTATCATTACCCTCAAACTGACTGCCATCAACCCGTGCTTCTAGATGTCCCTCAACCAGGTCCAGCGCATAGAGTGTGAGGTTGGTGAGGTCTGGCATACGGATCTCACCCTCACCATCCATCAAGGCGTGGTAGATATCCTCAATCTGGTGCGCTACCTCTTTAATCTCATCAAACTGAATCGCACGCGCGGCCCCTTTGATGGTGTGAAATTCGCGCATCAACGATTCCAGCAGCTCGGTCAGGTTCTCACCCGCCCCCGATGCACGCTCCAACTCCAACGCCAGATCACTGGCACTGCGCAGCTGCCCCTCTACTTGAGAGCGGAAAATTGCAAGAAAATCAATCTCTGCCATGGTTACTTTTCTCCTTGCTGGTTTAGCAGCAGTGAACGCTCTTCATCATGCAACAGTTTTCGCAACAGCACCCGCTGAATCATCCCTTCGTCGCCGATATTGATACCGTTGATAAAGGGGGACTTGCCGAGCTCGGTAAGAATACCTTCGCGATAGCTCTGCTCATCAAGCTCACGAATACCCTGCCAGCCGTCCATGATCACCGCAAAACGGAAATCACCATCGGCTGTGAGTAACAGCCGTGTCCCCGCCGGATAGGGAGACTGCGGAGACTCTTGAAGCCCCAGTGGAGGCGGAGCCTGCATGCGATGCTGCCCCAGCCGCTCCAGCATATCAATAACTGGGATCAAGGCACCACGCAGGTTCAATACTCCGGCCAGAAACAGCGGTGCAGAGGGGATGCTGCGCAGGGTTGGCATATGCAACACCTCATCAACATCAACCAGCTTTACACCGTAGGTGTCTCCACCAATTTTAAACAGTAACATCTCCATCAGAGTGTCCTCATGCTGCTGGGCTACAGGGGTATATATTAGGTACGGAACGCTGCAACCGCATCAGAGAGCTGAGTCGCCATCGCATTCAGCTCATACGCTGCTGAGGAGGTCTGACGTGCAGCCTGTGCCGCCGTATTGGAGGAGGAGAGCAGCTCGGTAATGGTCTGCTGCGCCTCTGTTGAGGAGACCGCTTGCTGAGTCACACCTGCGGCAATCTCCTGAGTACGGCTAGTAATCTCTGACATACTCAGGTTGACATCCTGCATGGTTGCGGTGGAGTCCTGTACCAGATCAATACCGACACGAATCTCTTCTGAAGATTTATCCATAGAGACCACGGAGGATTCAGTGGCTCGCTGAATATCGCGCACCATCCCACCGATACCCCCTGCGGAGTCAATCGAACGGTCAGAGAGACGACGGATCTCGGTAGCCACCACCGAGAAGCCTTTGCCCATCTCACCCGCCTTGTTGGCCTCAATCGCTGCGTTGAGTGACAACAGGGTGGTTTGATCAGCGACACCAGAGATGGAGGATACGGCATCGGTGATGGTATCCATCTGGTCGTTGAGCGCCTTGATGCGGTCTGAGGTTTGACGGGTGGATTCACCAATCGCATTCATCGACTCCATCATCTGGCTGGAACGGCTATTGGCATCGCCCACCTTGGTGGCGATACTGCTACTACTGCCCGCTACGGTACCGGCATTGCTCGCCAACTGCTCTGCACTCTGTGCAATCTCACGCAGGGTGACCGAGAACTCATTCAGCGCACCCGCCTGCTCTGTTGAGGTTGCGGACTGCTGACTGGATGCCGCCTGAATCTCATTCACTGTGGTAGAGATCTGTACCGAGGCACACTGGATACGATCCACCAGTGACATCAGGTTAGAGCGCATATGGTCGAAGGTACCTGCCAATTGACCGAGCTCATCTCGTGTTGAGACGGTAATCGGTTGTGTCAGGTCACCCGCTGCAACCCGTTGCGCACCCATGAGTAGCTGGTTAATCGCTGCAAGAATCGGACGAGGTACCGCATAGAGTACAAAGGCACCCAGTAGCACACCGACCACAACCAGAATCATCAGCAGATTCTGTGCGTCATTACCGGTACCCTGCAGGTTACGAGACTCGCTGGCGATGGTGCTCCAAGCACCATCGGAGAGGTCGGTTGCCAAAACCAGCAACTTCTCACCGGTCTGCTTCAATGAGTCCTTCTGAGCATCGATACCGGCATTGGCCGTAGCTGTATCAACGACTACCTGATCGGCATCAACAACCGCATTGCGGAACAGCTTCTGATACTCCAGTAGCTGTTTACGCACCTCTCCCATCTGCAGGGTCATCTTCTCATCCCCGCTCTCACGACGGACAACATCTGCAATGGAGAGCGCCACGTCAATGGTTGAAACGGCGCCATCCGCGAATGATTTCTTATTGAGCTGCAGGTAACGGGCAACCTGAATCTGCATGGTCAGTAACTCACGATCCAGATCAGAGAGGAAGGTACCGAGAACAACGGCGTCTTGCACCAGCAGGGTGCTTTGCTTGGTCTTATTCAACGCGTTATCCGCAGCCAGATTAGCCTCCTCAAAGACCTTATTAGCGGCTTCGACACCCGCGGCAGCCAGCTTATCACTCGCTGTTGCTGCTGCCGTTGCAGAGAAGGCTAGCGCATCTGCAGATGCCTGAGCGGCCATCTCGGCTGCCTCTATATTCTGCTGTGCCAACCGCTCTTGTGACTCAAGGGCCTTGTTTTTGACAGCAGCAGCATTGCTGTCAAGATCGTTGCCTTTCAGTGCAGCGTTCCCTTTTGCGGTGCCTCGGGTTGTACCCAGTTTGGTCGCCTCAACGATTGCGATATCGGCATCACGATTGAATTTGGTGCGTGCGGCGGCTGCAAGGTCACGTATACGCTTATCAGCAACTACCTTATCCGCAGCGATCTGATCCGAGGCGCTCTTGGCATCCTCTTTTAGCTTATCAGCGGCCATTTTCAGGTCATTAGAGAGCTTCTCATCTGCCATCTCTTTGGCCGCTAGAGCACCGGCCTTGGCCTGATCTGCAATAGTCTGTGCATCAACGGTAGATTGGCGTACCACGTTTTTGGTATTGATCCAGAAATCATCGGTGATCCCTTTCACCAACAGGCGTAGCTTATCGGCACGGTCTGAAAGAGTGACCTTGGCCTCTTCTGTCTCAGCGATATCTTTATCAACCCCATCACGGGCATCTTTAACATTCTTCACCTGCTCAGAGAACTGTTGCTCATAGGCGTCGACCGCATCTGCCATAGCGACAAACTGTGCGCCGGTCTGAATTCCAGTCGCTTTTTCGATCTCATCACCGAGTTCGGTGGCCTTCTCCAGCTGACCACGCAGCTTGGTGATAAAGCGGCCAGAGCGGTCTAGCGCCTCCTGCTCCTCTTTAATCAGGAAGTCTTTCTCTGCATCACGGGCGCGGAAGACGGAGGTTTTGATCTCTTCAGTGACTTTTGCAAGGGCACTCTGGCGTTCTGCAATGCCGATTGAGAGGTCGTTGATCTCTACGATGGAGGTGAAGGAGATCACCCCCAAGGTGAGGATGATCAGGGTCAGCAGAGAGAGCGAGGCCATCAGCTTAGTCTTGATGGTGAAGCCGCTGGTGCGTATCAAGTCACCTGCGGAGCTGGTAAAGCTGGAGTCATCTCCTGAGTCGCCACCGTTACTGCTACTGCCATTTTTTGAGATGGCATCACGCATACGCTGGTTGAAGCCCTGAGGGGTCAGATCTTGTATATCTGAGCCATTCTCCTCTAGGGGGACTCCGTTACGAATACCGTCTGAGCCTTTTGCAAAACCCCAAAAACGAGTGTAATTATTGGCTAAATAAGCCAAAAATCAAAAAGTGACCGGCCCTCATTTGTTATAATGAGGAGCAACAAACCAGATGAAAAACAACGTACTAAGGGGGGTTTTCATGAACCAGACACGGCAAGCATTATCCTCTATTTGGAACCATTTTCAAAGCAATCTTTTCCCTTGGCTCAGTGAAGAAATTGGGGAACTGACCTCGAAGCAACAACTTCTTGTCGAAGTACTGGAGTTAGCACAAATTGAACATCACTTGCCCTACCGAGGAAAACTACCAGGTCGTCCCCAAGAAGATCGAGCCTCTATTGCAAGAGCGTTTGTTGCTAAAGCAATCTACAACATGCCAACCACAGAATACCTCTTAGATCGCCTGGATTCAGACAAGAGATTAAGAAGAATTTGTGGTTGGGAGAAAAGATCCGATGTACCCAGCAGCGCCACCTTTTCTCGTGCATTTGCCGAATTCTCCAATAGCAAACTAGCTGAAATAGTCCATGCAGAAATCATTGATCGCCAGATGGGGGAGCAACTGATTGGACATATCTCTCGGGACTCTACAGCCATTATTGCTCGTGAAAAACCGGTTGTAACCGAAGTAAAACCAGAGCCACCCAAAAAACGAGGTCGCCCCAAGAAGGGAGAAGTCCGAGAAAAAAAGATGACGCGTATTGAGAAGCAGAGCAGCGGTATCAGCTTGAAAGAGATGGTCGAGGAGTTACCTACCGAGTGCAAAGTAGGAACCAAGCGCAACAGCAAAGGGCACCAAAGCAGCTGGACTGGTTACAAGCTTCATATTGACTCAGCGGACAATGGAATTCCAATCACCTGCTTAATCAGCTCTGCCTCAATGCATGATAGCCAGGCAGCCATTCCGTTAGCAGAGATGAGCAAACTGCGAGTCGATAACTGCTACGATTTAATGGATGCCGCGTATGACTCCCCTCTCATCAAAAAGCATAGCGAATCATTGGGGCATGTACCGATCATTGATGAAAATCCACGAACCAAAGAGCGCAAGGCAGAGATCAAGCTGGAGCTAAAAAGTCGTAGAAAAGCGGGGCACAAATATGCCGAGCAGATTCGTTATAACGAGCGTAGCACAGTAGAAAGAGTCAATGGCCGATTGAAGGATGAGTTTGGTGGTCGTATGGTGCGAGTGAGAGGTGCGGCCAAAGTGATGACTCACCTTATGTTTGGGATCATGGCACTCACAGTAGATCAGTTAATGAGATACGCTGAATGAGTGGCAAATTAGAACTTTTCACGCAATCAGCCGCGTCAATTTTATCGTGGACGGGGAGGCATTGCGCAAATCTTTGAAAACCATGCAAAAAGAAAGTGATTTAATGAAAATATACTAAGGCATGAAAGGTAATGAGAAAAAATTGCACCTAAAAGATGCGCAAACCGTTTGGGCCGGAACTTGTTGTTGAGTTTTGCAAAAGGCTCGTCTGACTCCGGCATTACGAAGGGTTGACCATTCTGACCGTTGCTATTCTCTTCACTCATCTTCACTCTCTCCAGTAGGAATGTTGAATTCTTATTTTATATCTCTGTTCTTAAAAACTGCTCCCCCCCTATTTAGGGGAGAGGAGTCACAATATTTCTCGTACACCACGCAGCAGGGCATCAACCTGTAGTCGACTGATGGAGCGCCCATCCCCACCATCGGTTACCGCATCGATAAAGCGTCGCTGCTCTCCATCATCCCCTTCATGCAGGGGTTGTAGCTGATCTTCATTAAAGTCTGCCACGGTGACAATCTCATCAATCAGAAACGCGGTGCGCTGCTGCTCTTCATCATCCTGCTCTTTAAACAGCAGTACGCGCTGTTTCGCATTGGGGGCTACCGAACCACGCAGCCCGAGCATCTGCCCGAGGTCGAAGGTGAGTATGGTCTCTCCACGTAGGTTAATCAGGCCGATAGCGGAGGGGGGAAGATGGGGTAGGCCTACACCTAGGGTCACCACAGAGACCTCATCCAGCGCGGTCATTGGCAGAATAAACTGCTCATCAGCCACCTTGAAGTGGAGCCATTCCGCAGAGGCCCAGATATTCTCGGCCTCACTATCCTCTTGGGCGTAGAAGTTGGCCCACTCGTCTAGTTGGGTTTCGGTCAAATTTAGGCCGATGGCGGTATCGCTAAAGGAAACTTCACTCATAAGAGAAAACTCATTCTATTTAAAAACCTGACCATACTCTGCACACGAAGCGCCTTGAAATATTACATCTACAATTTTTTATAATAGCACTCTGAATAGAAGAGTATCAATAAATAACTGCACTCTACCTCCAACTCTGCCCTAATACCGCCTGATCAATGGTCGTTTTTGGTTACCACAGGGGATCGCCCCAAACTGATGTTCGAAGGTGTGAATCATGCGGCTCTCTAACGCCGCCTGTTCATCGGTATAGGCGACTCTTACCGTTAGCAGTTGAGGCTGTTGCATTAATAGACTGAGGCGTTCGCTATGGGCCTTGCCAGAGAGGTAGGTCTGAAAACGCTTACGCAGCTTTCTACTCTGACCGATATAGACTACGCTAGAGTACCCCCCCGGATAGCAGACCTGCCGCTGTTGACTGATCTCATAAACGCCTGGACTACTCTCCAGTATCTCCCCCAACCGACTAAATGGCATTGAGATACCAAGAAGTGATTGGGGGTACTGTTTCCCAAGCGCTCTTTCCGTGCCGGAATCCCCATTTTCTTACGGCACTCATTAATATGCCGCGTGGAGATATGAATATCATAACCACTGCCAAGTCGGTCACGCAGTTCACGATCGGTAAGCAGTGGATGGCTGGCAAGAATCCTTCTTAAGTGCTCTCCGATCCAGCGCATACGCCCCGGAAACAGCTGCTTCATCAAGATTCGTTGTCCATGCACACGCACTTGTGTGTGGTTGATCAGGCGACTCAAGGTTGAGGCGGGCAGTTCAAAGTCATCCCAGCGGTCATTATACGCTGCTATCACCTGACTCGCATCCCAAGGGGAGAGCAGCAGTGCATCGGGCAGCGCTAGCCAAGGCTTACGGTAACGGTTGATCAACTCCAATACCCTTTGGGTAAGCCGGTTGCGGTAGTCGATGTGCTGCAAGATGTGGGGGGCTGTTTGTGTCTCTTCCGAGGGCAACACAAAGTTAAAGTGGCTACAACTCACGGTAAGCTTGTCCCCCACTTGGTGCGCAAAGATTTGGGGGTCACAGTTGGACTTTGCCGGGTCGCAACGACATCCGACCCCATGCTCTGAGAGCGCATTGTCGATAATTTTATGCCAGTTGGGGGTGGTTCTTGTGAGGTGACGTGCGGTGATAATTTTCCGCACCAATGATCGGTTACTGAAGTTTCCGCGTTTTTAGAGCGGGGTATTTTCCATTGCGCGACACAATAAGTTGTGCTTATTCAGACAATACCAGGCTTATCATGGGCCGCTTCATTTTGCGTGCCAATCTTTCACTGAATGTG
>Ga0209776_1000476_pt1 | contig 27459 bp, 26 predicted proteins | sample SaaInlLV_10m_DNA_3_FD_184670 | JGI IMG/M metagenome (GOLD analysis project Ga0209776, IMG submission 184670) | Marine microbial communities from expanding oxygen minimum zones in the Saanich Inlet - Saanich Inlet SI073_LV_165m_DNA (SPAdes) (version 2) | ecosystem: Environmental > Aquatic >...
AGATTGCGAAGCATTTTCTCAAAGAAGGGGCGAAAGTTGCTATATCTTCGAGAGGTAAAGAACAGTTAATAAAGGCAGAAAATGAGCTTTTGTCTCAATTTGATAAAGAGAATATTTTAGTGCAAGCTTGTGATTTTACTAAAGTAGAAGCCGTAAATAGCTTGGCTGAGCGTATTGAAAAACAATGGTCTGGTATTGATATTGTTGTCGCAAACATTGGTGATGGGCGCAGTGTTCCAGACCCTATACCTCAACAAGAGCAATGGCAAAATTTATGGAATGTAAATTTTGAAACGTCACTAACAACTGCACGAACATTTTTTCCTATGTTGGAAAACTCATCTGGTACGCTTTTATTTGTCTCTTCAATTACAGCTTTAGAAGCATTCGGTGCGCCTGTTGATTACTCCACTGCTAAGTCAGCTGTTGTAGCTTTTTCTAAGAATCTTGCACGCAAGGTGGCAGATAGAGTTAGAGTTAATGTGATTGCACCTGGTAATGTAAATTTTCCAGGTAGTTCGTGGGATGAAAAAATAAAGCAAGATCCTGAAGGAGTTGATCAAATAATTAAATCAACAGTACCTATGAAGCGCTTTGGTACACCAGATGAAATCGCTGATGCAGCTCTTTTTCTTTGTTCAGGCCGAGCATCTTTTATAACAGGTACAGTGTTAGTTGTGGATGGTGGTCAAACTGTAGGTATATTTTAATGAAGGAAGAAATCTTGAAAAATATTTTTAAATTAAATGGAAGAGTAATTGTTATAACAGGGGCGACAGGCTTGCTAGGTAAAAAACATGCAGAAATAATTGCTTGTTATGGTGGCACTCCAATATTGTTAGATTTATCACAAGATGTTATTGATAATTTTTCTAATGAGTTAAACAAGAAATATAATACGAATGCAATTGGCTTTGCGATTGATATTACTAATGAACAGGCTATTGCAAATAATGCCAAATTATTAATAGATAAATTCGGCAAAATAGATGGATTGGTTAATAATGCTGCTAACAACCCTAAAGTTGAAGATAGTAAAGATGTTAATTTTTCTCGTTTAGAGAGCTTCCCTTTAAATATTTGGAATGATGATATTGCTGTAGGTTTGACAGGTGCGTTTTTATGTGCAAAGCATTATGGGTTTGCAATTTCGAAAAATGTTAATGGGGGGTCGATTGTAAATATATCGTCTGATCTAGGTTTAATTGCCCCTGATCAAAGATTGTATAAAAAAGACAACACTCCAGAAGACCTTCAAAATGTAAAACCTATAACTTATTCTGTAGTAAAAACCGGACTAATTGGCTTAACTAGATATTTAGCAACCTATTGGGTAGATAAAAATGTTCGTTGTAATGCCATGTGTCCAGGTGGTGTTGAAAATGGACAGTCTGCTGATTTCTTAGAAAAGGTGAATGGAAGAGTTCCAATGGGAAGAATGGCAAATGCTGACGAATACCAGGGTACGTTGTTATGGATGCTTTCTGATGCTTCAAGTTACTTAAATGGCGCTATAGTTCCAGTAGAGGGCGGGCGAACTACATGGTAGGCACAGTTAATGAAAAAATGAGCATTATTATTGTAATTTTAAATGGTGCAGAAACTTTTTTAAAATTACTTGATTCAATTGAAAAGCAGACTTATGATTTTATTGAAGTTATTTTGATAGATGGGGGTAGTTCAGATGCTACCGTAAAAATATTTAATAGTTACACATTTAGCTCTGCTACCCCTATTTTTATTGATAATTCACACGAGATGAATGTTGTCGAATCATACAGATTGGGCTACGGTGCATCAAATGGTGAATATGTTATGACTATGGGACACGATGATTATTTTTATGATAATAACTGGGTCCAGTATTGTGTTACTTTTCTTAATGCAAATGAGAGTTACTCTCTTATTTGGGGCAGGTCTATAAGTGTTGATGTTAGTGGTATAGCGCGCGATATTAATCCAAGATTCGATGAAATGATTGTAGATGGTAAGGATTCCTTGCTACAAACTTTTACCACAGGGAAGATTCCAATAGATGTAAATGCAATTATAAGATCAGAAGTATTCGACTTATGCTTCCCAAATGAAAAAGATGATAATTGTTACTTATTAACTCCTCATTTATATTTTTATAAAGCTTTTTATATAAATAACTTTACCTATAAGTATTCACCAAAAATAGCCACTTATTCGATTGATATGATGGATGTAAAGCAACGCCGTCAAATCAAATTTAAAGATCGTGAAAGTAGATGCTTAATACAATTTAATAGATGGGTTAAAAGATATGTATTTAATAATTTATTTTCCAAAAAAAAGCTATACAAAGAGTTCAACTTTAAAAAATTAGCTGCTTTATTATTAACAAATCTAAGCTATAAATATACTATTTATAAAGCTGTTAAACTGACAAATCGTTTAATTGGAAAGATTGTAAAAAAATGCCGCTAGAAAGTTATGACTTTGTTATTGTAGGTGGCGGAGTTATTGGGCTAACTCTTTCAATTAGTTTAAAGAAAAATTTTCATAATGCAAGTGTGTTGATTATTGAAAAAGAAAATATTTTAGGGTTTCATGCAAGTGGTAGAAACAGTGGGGTATTGCATGCAGGTTTTTACTACACCTCTGATAGTTTGAAGGCAAAATTTACACGAGATGGTAATGCTGCTATGAGACAATATTGTGAAAAAAAATCTATTAAGTTGAATAATTGTGGAAAGTTAGTAGTGTGCAAGGATGAACAAGATTTAAATAGGCTAACTGTTCTTGAGGAAAGGGCTAAGTCTAATAATGTGGAGCTTTATAGGATATCAGAAAAAGAGGCAAAAAATATTGAGCCAAAGGTTGTGACACTGGACAGTGCCTTATGGTCCCCAACCACAAGCTCAGTTGATCCAAAACAAGTTATGGGTAGTTTATTAAGTGATGCGGTTAATCTAGGGGTAGATGTAGTTGTCAATACTCAATATTTGTATTTTGATCATGATAAGGATCGAGTGATTACTAATCAGAGTAGCTATGGGTGTAAATATTTTATCAATGCTGCAGGGCTATATGCTGATAAGATTGCCTTAGAATGGGGATTTTCCCAAGATTATAGAGTGCTTCCCTTTAAAGGTTTATACTTGTATCCTAGTTCAACAATTTATAGACCTAAAGTTCATATTTACCCTGTTCCAGATTTAAAATTTCCATTTCTTGGCGTGCATTTAACATTAACAGTTGATGGTGATGTAAAAATCGGCCCAACAGCGATCCCAGCATTTTGGAGGGAGAATTATAAGGGGTTTGATCGGTTTAGTTTATCAGAGTCATTTGAAATTGGAATTAGAGAAATTGAACTATTAGCAAAAAATAAATTTAATTTTAGATCTTTAGCCTTAGCTGAAATTCGTAAATACAATAAAAATAATATGATAAAAGATGCATCATTATTACTTTCTAATGCTGGTGAATTAAATTTTAATAAATGGGGAGCTCCGGGGATTCGCGCCCAATTAGTAAATATTAAAAAAGGAGAATTGGAAATGGATTTTGTTTGCGAAGGTGACAATCGCTCGTTTCACATTCTTAACGCCGTATCTCCTGCCTTTACATGTGCAATCCCTTTCGCTAACTATTTGGTTGACGAAATTAAAAAACAATTAAATTATTAAATTTTTCTACTTAGGTTAAAAAATATGGACGTATTATTTATCAATCCAGACTCTTCAGCTCAAGCTTACCAAGAGTTGTCTAAGGTATTTTCTGCAATTGAGCCGCCAACATGGTCGCTATTGCTTGCAGAGTCATGCCGCTCAAAAGGTTTCAGTGTTGAAATTTTAGACTGTGATGCTGAGAGGCTATCTTTAAAAGAATCTACAGACAGGGTGAGTAAGTCAAATGCACGATTAGTAGTTTTTGTTGTGTATGGACAAAACCCCAATTCAGGCACTACGAGTATGATCGGCGCATTTGAATTGGCAAAATCATTAAAAAAATCTAACTTAGAGGTGCCAATATGTTTTGTTGGGTCTCATACTAGTGCCCTGCCTTTAGAGGTCTTATCTGAAGAGTTCGTCGATTTGGTGCTACTTAATGAAGGTGTTTATGCGTTACATAACCTGCTTAAAAGTGACCTTGGTGACGATCTTTCGTCGATCAAGGGGATTGGATATAAAAAACAAGATTTAATTAATGGCATAAGATCAGTGTTAAATCCTCCAGAAGTGGTTGTACCACAAGAAAAAATGGATGAAGATTTACCCGGCTATGCATGGGATTTATTGCCCTTTAATAAAAAGCCATTAGATCTTTATCGTGCGCATTTTTGGCATGCAGAATTTAACCATGACCAGCGAACCCCTTTTGCGGCGATATATACCTCTTTAGGTTGTAATTTTGGCTGTAATTTCTGTATGATAAATATTATTAATAGAGAGGATAACGCTGGTTACATTAATGCCTCACATTCTAGAGGGATGCGATTTTGGAGTGCTGACTGGGTTATTTCAGAAATGAGAAAGTTGTCAGAAATGGGTGTAAAAACACTTAGAATAAGTGATGAAATGTTTTTCTTAAATCGTAAATATTACAAGCCTATCTTAGAAAGAGTAATAGAAGAAGGTTTTGATTTCAATATGTGGGCCTACTCAAGAGTAGATACAGTACGCAAAGATGCGCTCGATTTATTTAAAAAAGCAGGGGTTAATTGGCTAGCATTAGGGATTGAGGCAGGTAATCAAAAAGTTCGTCAAGAAGTGTCCAAAGGCTCCTTTAAGGAGGTAAATATAAGGGAGGTTTGTAAATCTATTCAGGATGCGGATATAAATATTATTAGTAATTATATTTTTGGCTTTCCTGAAGATGACATGGAAACAATGAGGCAAACACTTGATTTAGCTCTAGAGCTTAACACTGAAATGGCAAACATGTACCCCTGTATGGCTTTACCAGGTAGCCCTATGTATCATGAGGCTCAAGAAAATAATTGGAAGTTACCAGACTCTTATGAAGGTTACGGGTTTCTTTCGTACGAAAGTCAACCACTTCCAACAAAATATTTATCCTCAAAGGAAGTTATAAAGTTTCGGGATGAAGCTTGGCAAGAATATTTTGAAAATCCAAAATACTTAGATTTGGTTGAAAAGAGGTTCGGACTTCAACAGCGAAAGAATGTTGAAGATATGGCATCTATAAAACTAAAAAGAAAGATGCTGGAAGAATAACGTATGATAATTACAAAAACTCCGTATAGAATTTCTTTTTTTGGTGGAGGTACAGACCATCCAATATGGTTTAAAGAAAACGGAGGGAAAGTTTTAGCGACTACGTTTGACAAGTACTGTTATATTAGCATTAGAAATCTCCCACAATTTTTTGATCATAAATTTAGGATTGTTTATTCATCTATAGAGAGTGTTAAAACAGTTAATCAAATTAAACATCCTTCTGTAAGGGAGACATTAAATTATTTCAATATAAATAAAGGTTTAGAAATTCATCACGATGGAGATCTTCCGGCAAGGTCTGGCCTTGGTTCAAGCTCATCTTTTACAGTGGGGTTAATCAATGCATTAAATGCTCTGGAAGGTGTTCAAAATTCGAAGCTAGATTTGGCGAATTCCGCTATACATGTTGAGCAAAATCTAATTAACGAATGTGTTGGTTCTCAGGATCAGATCTCCGCAGCTTATGGAGGTATGAATGAGATAATTTTTAACCGGGACGAGTCATTTTTAGTTAATCCAGCAATCTTAAGTCAAGATAGAAAAAATGAATTAAACGACCATCTAATGTTGTTTTACTCAGGTATTTCTAGATTTTCATCTGACATTTCCAAAAGTCAAGTTTCTAATATAAAAAACTGTACACCGCAAATGCAGGATTTATTTGATATGGTTGATGAAGGTAGTTCAATTTTAAAAAATCCTAACATCTCTTTAGATGAGTTTGGTAAGCTTTTACATGAGTCATGGCAAGTTAAAAGGAGCTTGTCAGATAAGGTTTCTAACTCTCTTATTAACGAAATATATGAGGTAGCTAGAAGTTCTGGCGCTTTAGGAGGTAAGGTTTTAGGTGCTGGTGGCGGGGGGTTTATACTATTATTTGTAAAGCCTAAGGATCAAGAAGTAGTCAAAGTGAAGCTAAAAAATCTAGTACACGTTCCCTTTAAATTCGAAAACACAGGGTCAAAAGTGGTTTTATATCAGCCAAATGGATTGTAAGTTATGAGTGGGTTAATATGCAAGAAATAACAACAAAGGAACTTAATTATTTAAGACAGAAAGCTTTGTGGGTATGGAAAGAAACCTTGGCAATACATCGTCGTGCCCCAGAAACCAGATTAGCATCATCATTATCGGTAATTGAAATTTTTGTAGCTCTTTATTATGGGGGTGGATTGAGGTTCAACGCCTTAAATCCTTTAGATGAGGACAGAGATAGATGTATAATTAGTAAAGGACATGGCTCAATTTGCATGTATCCAATCCTTGCAGATCTTGGGTTTTTCTCGCTAGATGAGCTTAACAATGTATGCAAGACAGGAAGTTTCTTAGGAGGCATTCCAGATCCTGTGATTCCAGGATATGAAACAGTAAATGGATCACTAGGTCACGGACTGGGTGTTGCTACAGGTATTGCGCTTGCATTGAAAACTAAAAAGAATGATCGCAGTGTATTTGTTGTTACAGGTGATGGTGAACTCCATGAGGGTGCAAATTGGGAGGCGATAATGTTTGCATCACATCATAAGCTTGATAATTTGAACTTAATTGTCGATAATAACAGTATTAGCATGCTTGATCATACAGACAATATCATTTCACATTCAAATTTAGTTGATCGTCTAACTTCGTTTGGCTGGAGTTGTGTCGAAGTAGATGGTCATGATATTGCAGAAGTTCAGCAAGAAATTCTAGAGCAAAAAAATACTACTAACGGAAAACCAAAAGCCATAATCGCTAAAACATTAAAAGGTCACGGCGTTCCAGGGTTGGAAAATGCTTCTCTTTCTCACATTATGAACCCTAAGACAGAATTAATCGACCAGTTGTTAGAAAATTTGAACGATAGCCTACTGGGGGGTAGATGAATATAAAGCCACTTCCAATGCGTGATGTATTTCTAGAAAAAATTTGGAATAAAATGTCATTAGATTCTTTAATTTTCTTTGTGAGTGCTGATTTTGGATCCCCAGTGCTTGATAAAATCCGCAAGGATTTTCCTGATCGATTTATTAATGTAGGGATTGCAGAGCAAAATTTAATAAATATTACGGCAGGCCTCGCCATTGAAGGGTATAAAGTTTTTGCTTATGCGATTGCACCATTTATTACAATGCGTTGTTTTGAGCAAATTAGAGTTAGTTTGGCTCTTTTATCAGAGGTTAGACCGATGAATGTTAGTTTAATTGGTGTGGGTGCTGGGTACAGTTATGTAGTTTCTGGGCCTACACACCAGTGCTATGAGGATATTACCATTATGAGGGCTTTGCCTAATTTTCAGGTACTTTCTCCGGCAGACCATATAACTACATCTTCCTTATTTGATAGTTGTGTTGAAACTAATGGTTTGAAGTATTTGCGTCTTGATGCGCAAGTGCAACCTGTACTTTACCCATTAAAGCCACCTGTAATTACTGATGGCTTTCATCTTCATGAAAAAGGTGAAAAAGTGTGCTTTATAGCTACTGGATTCATGGTCCATACTGCATTTAAGCTCGCAGAAGAAGTAAACAAAAGTGGGTTTAAAGTTGGTGTTATTGATATATTTGATCTTACCAACTTTTCTAATGAGAAATTAAAAGAAGTATTAGAATTTTATTCTGGAGTGGTAAGTATGGAAGAGGGCTTCAGTGGTCGTGGAGGGCTTGATTCAATGCTATTTGAATTTATTGCTAAAAGTAAATTAAACCTGAAAACTTTAAGTATTGGCGTTGAACCTGGCTATAGTTTTGAACTTGGTTCACGCGAAGAATTGCATGAAAAAGTGGGCATAGGTATCCAGTCTGCTTTTAAAAAAATCCAGCCTTTTGTGTATGCTATTATGAATGAAATCATGGAGTAATAATGAAATACCCGCTAATGAGAAATAATATTTTACGTGATGACTTAGACGCCATTATTGAGCATCTAAAACAAGATGATCCTATTCTAACTAATGGGCCTATAATCCGTGAGTTTGAAAAAAAATGGTCTGAATGGTTAGGTGTTAAATACAGTGTATTTGTAAACTCTGGAGCATCTGCTAATTTACTAACCATGGCAATACTTAAAATACGCCATCCAGAAGGGGGAGAGGTGATTGTGCCAACACTGACGTGGATATCAGATATTTCATCTGTATTACAAAATGGATTTACCCCTATTTTTGTTGATATTGATCCTCATTCATTGGCTATGGATACTAAACAAGTACTCTCTAGTATTACTAGCAACACTAAAGCTGTTTTCTTGACGCATGCACAGGGTTTTAACGGGTTAACAGATGAATTGATCAATGAACTTGATGCGAAAGGTGTTCCTTTAATTGAAGATGTATGTGAATCGCATGGTGCTATGCATAATGAAAAAAAAGCAGGAAGTTTTGGACTAATCTCAAATTTTTCATTTTTTTATGCTCATCATATGAGCACTATTGAGGGTGGAATGGTTTGCACTAATGATAATAAAATATATCAGCAGGCACGTATGCTAAGATCTCATGGCATGGTTCGAGAAGCTAATGATGCGACTATAAAAGAAAATTATTATAAAGAGAACCCAAGTTTACATCCAGACTTTATTTTTGCATTTCCTGCTTACAATGTAAGAAATACGGAAATTGGAGGAATTATGGGACTGAGCCAACTTAAGCGATTAGATGAAAATATTGAGCGCCGTACGAAAAATTTACATAGATTCTTAGATCAGCTTAACTCAAAAATTTACCGTACAGATTTCAAACTAGAAGGCTCTAGTAATTATGCATTTAATTTAATCTTGAAAGAGCCTGACGATCTACTTGTTTTAAAATTAATGAAAAAAATGAAGAGCTCGGACTTGGAGTTTAGACGTGGCAGTGCAGGAGGAGGGAATCAAACTCGTCAACCATACCTCAAAGATATAGTGCCCAATAATCATTACAAGAGCTTTCCTGAAACTGAGCATGTGCATTTCTATGGGTTCTATATTGGAAACTTTCCTGATCTTAAAAGTGAAGAGATTGATGATATATGCCGTATTCTTAATTCAGTTGAGTAATTAAAAGTGCCTGTTACTACAGCAATTATTCTTGCAGGTGGACTAGGTACCAGATTAAGAGAGGCTGTTCCTGACTTGCCAAAACCTATGGCACCAGTTAATGGTCGTCCGTTTTTAGAATATCAAATGGATTATTGGATTGATCAAGGTATTAATCATTTTATCTTATCTGTTGGATATATGAAGAATACCATTATTGATCATTTTGGAGTATGTTATAAAAATGCCTCTATTGAATATGCTGAGGAGTACGAGCTATTGGGTACAGGTGGTGGATTATTATTGGCTGAAAAAAGGTTAACGGAGACTTTTCTTGTACTTAATGGCGATACGTTTATAGAGGTAGATCTAGGCAAGCTGTATGAGTTTCATTTAGAGTGCAAATCTGATTGGACGTTTTCACTCTTCAGAACTAGTCAGTTTGGGCGTTATATGAGTATAGATGTAAGTCCGAATGGTGAAATATTGTCATTAAAGTCTGACTTAAAGAAATCAAGTGGTTTGGCTAATGGAGGAGTTTATATAATTAATCCAAAGGTGTTGTCTTCTTTAGGGTATAAAACAGGAGACAAGGTATCTTTAGAAGATGACATATTGATAAATTACTTTTCCAAAGGTGGAAGGTTGTTCGGAAAAGAGTTTAAAGGTAAGTTTATTGATATTGGAATTCCATTAGACTACCATCGGGCAGAAAAAATCTTATTATAACTAGAGATCTTTGAATAATTCAAAGACCTTTAGAGAAAGAGGTGTTTAATTTTTAATTTTATATAAGGAGAAGTAGGTGAAATACAATATTTTAGTAACAGGCGGTGCAGGGTATCTAGGATCAACAATGGTTCCTGATTTGTTGACAGCAGGCCATAAGGTAACTGTTTTGGATAATTTTATGTTTAAGCAGGCAAGTCTTAATCATTGTTGTTATCATCCTAATTTTACTGTTGTTAAGGGTGATATACGACAGAGAGATACAATGTCAAAATTAATGAAAGAGGCTGATGTAATTATTCCTTTAGCCGCGCTTGTTGGTGCTCCATTATGTAGTCTAGATCCGATAGGAGCCACCACTATTAACCACGATGCAATTGAATTAATGCTTCAACTACTTTCCAAAGATCAGATAGTACTTATGCCTACTACTAATAGCGCTTATGGCACTGGCGATAAGGACAATTATTGCAATGAAGAGTCGCCATTGCGCCCAATTTCCCAGTATGCAATTGAAAAAGTTGGAATTGAACAGGAGTTAATGCAACATGAAAATGCTATTAGTTTCCGTTTAGCAACTGTTTTTGGCATGTCACCACGTATGCGCATCGATTTATTAGTGAATGATTTTACTTATAGGGCGGTGAACGATCGATTTGTTGTGCTTTTTGAAAGTCATTTCAAGAGAAATTATATTCATGTTCGTGATGTGTCTCGTGTCTTCCAGCATGCACTTAACAATCATGATGCAATGAAAGGTGAAATTTATAATGTGGGCTTATCTGATGCCAATGTTTCTAAGAGAGAGCTTTGTGAGCAGATTCAAAAACAAGTGCCAGACTTTATCTTTATTGACGAGCAAATTGGCAAAGACCCTGATCAAAGAAACTATATTGTTTCAAATGATAAAATTGAATCAACTGGGTTTAAAACTGAATTTTCTTTAGATAGAGGTATTGATGAGCTTCTTAAGGGTTATACAATGATTAAGAATAATCTTTATGGGAATGTTTAAGTAATAGAATGTTATAAAATGATATTTGTATTTTCTGCTACTAGACATTTGTTTGAGACCACTATTATGTGGGAGGTAAAGCTACTTGCCCAGAAACATAAAGTTGTTATTTTATCCGAATATGCGGATATTCCATCAGTGGATGGCGTTACCAGTATCCCATTTTATAGGCCAGAAAAACTACAGCATAAGCCAAGGCTTGTACGGTCACTTTATTCCTTAAGGTATTACAAAAAAATGGCCGATGATTTGATTGAGGCATATCCACTGGATACGATTATCACACATCAGGATAGTGAGTTCTACACAAGATATTTTTTGCAACGGATCAAAAAGAAAGCAAATTCAAGAGTTGTTCTACGAAGGCCGTCGGTTGTAATTGAGCCACAAAAAGACTTTGTTTGGCAAGCGCAGCTTTACAGTAATAACATTCCACTCTCAAAAATAAATTTTTTATTTTCAAAATGTTATTTCGATATTTTTCTCTCATTGGTGGCAACTGGTAAGGTTTCTATATCAAGAGGTTCATTTCTTCCAACAATGACTCGTATGTGGGAAAATAGAAAACATAGGATTTATGATGTGAGCCTCTGTTATTCGGAAAGATGCAAAGAGTACTTATCAACGATCTACGAAGATTCTCACGTGATAGGCAATCAATTGCTTAATGATTACCTGTGTGATCATGAAGACCACCATGAAGCTGTTCTGTTTATTGCCTCTAACGATATTGAAGCAGTTATGACTTCCAATGACTGCACCAGAGAGTTAGCAAAAAAAATTGTAAATAGAAGGATTAGTGAAGTTGCTAAAGTTTTTCTCTCGTCTGGTAAGGGCTTTCATATAAGATGCAAAAAGGGTGCCTTTAATTTTATTGAATTTAATGATGAGCTTAAAGAAAAGGTAAGATTTGTTGATTCTGATATTAATTTGTATGAGCAATTAAAAGAATATGAATGTGCGGCTGGTTTTGTAACGACAGCGTTATGGTTGTTAGCAATTAATAGTGCTAGAAATAATATATACTCATTTCAGTTATTGGATACGGATTTTTATAATTATTACAGAGATTTTACAGGGGTTGAGTTTGTGAGTTATGGAGAGAATGGATACTGTATTAATGAAAACTCTACCTCGTCACCTTTGATTATTGCGCATTATTCATCTATTCTCGAGTATGTGTGAGTAGAGTTAGTGTATCAATTGTGGTAGTTTTTTTTGGAAGATACTTCGGGCTCTATATTGACACAAGGATATAAGAGTGACTCTGACTGATGGGAGTTACAGATAATACTATTAGTACATTTTAAGAATTTAATTTCAGACACGAAATACATAAAAAAGGCAGTTAGTGCTGGATATTCTAATTAACGTGAGAAATAATAGGGTAAAGGTCAGTTATGAATTCTCTCCCTAGAGTGAGCTTTATCTCTTGTACTGCTTTGTCTGTATTATTTGAAGAAGTTCGATGTAAGGTATTTAAATAATGATGACCGACTAATTTTATTTTTTTTATTTTCAACCTATAAAGGAGTGGATGTTGTAATGTTTTTTCAGGACTATAACGAGATAAATCGTCAGAAGTGGTTAAAGGAGGTTCTTGAAGCTTTACCAAAGGGTATAAGAATTCTCGATGCTGGTGCAGGTGAGCTCAAAAATCGTAAATATTGCAAACACCTGAAGTACGTATCGCAGGATTTTTGTCAGTATCAAGGTGAAAAAGAGGTGGGGAGTGATAGTCTGCAACTAGAAAACTGGGATATCTCACACATAGATATTGTCAGTGACATTACGGCAATTCCAGAGCCAGACGCCAGTTTTGATGCTATTCTCTGTAGTGAGGTGCTGGAACATATTCCAGAGCCGACGCATGCTTTAGATGAGTTTTATAGACTGCTTAAGCCTGGTGGAAATTTGATTTTGACCGCCCCATTCAGTTCCTTGGTACATATGGCACCTTATCATTATTGTACAGGTTTTTCAAAATATTGGTATGAACATCATCTTGAAGCGAGAGGTCTTTCGATAAAAACTTTGACCGCTAATGGTAATTGGTTTGCTTTAATGCGCCAGGAAATTTCCCGTCTTGGTGGTATAGAGCGTCAGCGTAAAAACTGGAGTTGGCCACTAGCGTATCTATATGGACTGATTGGTTGGTTCTACTTTTATATGCGCACTGATAAACGGGCAGAAGATTTGGCTTGCTTTGGATGGCACTGTGTGGCGGTAAAAAAAGAGTGAAAGTATCAAGATTTTTTTTTACGAGGGTAATGCTAACGGCGTGGGTGCTATTATTGAGTTATCAGTATCTTGATTATTTTTATGCCTATTTAGCCCATGGAGAATGGCTTGATCTTGAGAATGGATTTACACGGATATTGATTCCAGATACATTCATATACAAGTCCATTATCGATACTGACAATGTGTGGTTATCGATCATCCTGTCCGGAGTAAAAAATACGATTGGACCTAGTTTTATTTGGTATGCAGCTCAATTTGACTGGTTTATAGTTTTATTTATTAATGTAGTTATTATCTGGTTTATTTTTGTTTTTTTTGAAAAAAATCTCAATTATTATGGTGTTAGTCCTAGAGTAGCTCAACATACAATGCTGGTATTTGCATTACTTCCAAGTACTTCATTTTATGCGATTGGAGCTTTAAAAGAGCTTCCTACAATGCTATTGCTGCTAATGCTTGTCTATTTTTACAATAGAAGAAGGTTGTTTATTGTTTTGTGGGTCTCAGTGGCGTTGATTTTTTTCAGGTATCAACTGATAGTGATTTTGCTGGGTACGGTAGCTATTACACGATTTAATAATAGGAGTTTCCGTTTTTCTTTGTTTGCAATTATTGCACTATCGTTAATTTATCCTGTGATTATATCCTTTGGAATGCTTGAAATGGAGGCAGTGGAACGCTTCCGTAGCTCGCAAACAGAAACATATGGTGCTATTATTGAAAATATCAGAAATAATTATTATGGATTCTCTTTTTTTGCGATTGTAGTCAGAGTGTTGCAGACTTTATTTGAGCCAATGTTTGGATTTATTCCAAATCCTATTGAATATTTTTATGAAGAAGGCATGTTCTCAATCTTTAGATTTGTACAAGTATCTACAATTTTAATTATGATGCCGTATATATATAAGACTGTATTCAAGATGATTAATCTGTACAGGTTAGATGGCTATCTACACAATTCTATCAATGCTCTTTACGTGATTATTTTATTATCTTTCTTTCTTGTTGGTGGTTTTTCGTTTATTCATCACCGTTATTTAGTGCCATTTTTTCCGCTGATCATGATTGCGGCAATCATCCCTCTATCGACGTCACTCCACACAACAACTCCAATACCCAAAAAGAGTATACCTCTCGCACCCACAAGAGGGGAGTGGTGATTTAAAGAGCTGGGATTTTTAGAAAACTTCAGGATATGAAAAACTACAACATAAACGGTATTAAATTTTGATTATTGTAAAATTAGTGGGCGGATTAGGAAATCAAATATTTCAATACGCCTACGCAAAGTCTTTACAACAAAGAGGGTATGAAGTAAAGATAGATATAAGTGCATTTGAGACCTATAAATTACATGGAGGATATTTTATTGATAGATATTTGATTGATATTGAATTAGCAACTCCGGGTGAGTTGCGTCGATTTGGAGTCTTAGGCGTTGCCTCCAAATTAAAAAAACAATTTGGATTTAAAAATAATAGACTTACAGGGGAGGAATTTTTCTTTTTTGATGATAGGCTGATGTCTCCTGAGGACGATACATATATTCAGGGTTACTTTCAAAGTGAAAAATATTTTCTTGAGATAAGAGAAGTTATATTGTCTCAGATTTCATTAAAAAATAGTTTATCGACTTATAATGCCGGAATTCAGAAAGAGATAAGTATGTGCAAAATAAGCTGTTCAATTCATATGCGACGTGGAGATTATTTAACTAACAGTGTTGCAAATAAGGTGCATGGAGTTTTAGACATAGAATATTATAAAGAATCTATAGAGTTACTAGAAAATAAATTTTCTGACAATATTTGGTATTTTATCTTTTCGGACGATATGGAGTGGGTTGTTGATAATTTACATATTAAAAATTCAACTTTTGTTGATAGTGACCAGGATAGTTGTCCAAATGAAGACATTTTTTTAATGAGTCTATGTGATCATAATATTATTGCAAATAGTAGCTTTAGTTGGTGGGGGGCTTGGCTGAATAATAATGGTAAGAAAGTGGTGATCTCACCAAAACAGTGGTTTATGGATAAGAAAATGAATGATAATACCTTTGATTTAATTCCGTCAATATGGATAAGGGTGTAATATATGAAAATTCTAGTAATAGGCGGCGCTGGGTTTATTGGTAGTGTGTTGATAAAGAGTCTTTCGAAAAATAATGAAGTTGTTGTTATTGATAAGTTGTCCTTGGGTTCAGCTAAGTATTTAGATTTATCGGCGGTTACTCTGCATACCATTAATGTGAATAATGTGAGTAATGTTATAAATATTTTAGGAGATAACTCTAAAATTGATGAAGTTTGGCACCTTGCAGCTAACTCTGACATTCCTGCAGGTGTGGAAGATATGAATGTTGATTTAGATGACACCTTTATGTCAACAGTTTCAACTTTGAAAATCATGAAAGAAATAGACTGTAAAAGGCTTTATTTTGCTTCAAGTTCTGCTGTGTATGGCTTTAATGAAAATAGACTGCATGAAGACATTGGGCCTCTAATGCCAATTTCTAATTATGGCGCGATGAAATTATCATCTGAGGCATTAATTAGTGCTTCTTTAGAGTCTTTTTTGGATAAGGTGTGTATTTACAGATTTCCAAATGTTGTGGGCGTGCCTGCAACGCATGGCGTTATTTTAGATTTTATCAAGAAGCTAAAAAAAGACATATCCACATTGGAAGTGCTGGGTAATGGTACTCAGCAAAAGACCTATTTGCATGTGAGCGAACTAGTAGAGGCAATGCTGTTTATCAATAATAATACTGGTAATGGTATGAACTATTACAATATTGGCGCAATGGATGATGGTGTATTTGTTAAACAGATTGCAGAAGAAACAACTAAAGTAATTTCTCCAGATGCAAAAATAAACTATCAGAAAACTGATAGAGGATGGGTTGGTGATGTGCCTCGTTTTTACTACTCAGTTGATAAGTTAAAAGGCTTGGGCTGGTCTCCAAAGATGTCTTCATTGGAGGCTGTGCAAAGAGCAGTGAGTGAAATTGCATCACAAGAAGAAGTATAAGTGAAGCAAGTGGTTATCCTTGCTGGCGGCAAAGGTACAAGACTCAAAGAAGTTTCTGGTAATTTGCCCAAGCCTATGGTCCCTGTGCTGGGCAAACCATTACTGCAACACTTAATTGAGCAGTGTGTTGAGTATGGCATCACTGATATTAAATTATTGGTCTCTTACAAGAAAGAAGTCATTGAAGATTACTTTGGTGATGGCGATCAATATGGTGCAACTATTCAATACATTGTTGAGGATACCCCCCGAGGAACCGCCGGCGCTTTGATGGATGCACTGCCTGAATTAGATGAGCAATTTTTAGTTGTTTATGGTGATACTTTCTTTGATATTGATTTAGGTTCTTTTTGGACATTCCATCAAAACCAAGCAGGTGATGCGTCCATCTTTTTGCATCCTAATGACCATCCGTATGATTCAGATTTGGTTGAGGTTAATTCTGATTTTCAGGTGCAAAAAATTCATCCATATCCACATGATAATCAATGGCGTCAAAACTTAGTAAATGCGGCTGTTTACATATTTAATAAAAATGCATTACAAGGTGTTGATTTAATATCTGACAGGCCTGATATTGCAAAAGAGCTGTTCCCACTGATGTTAGAATCTAAAAAGAAACTATATGGGTATATATCTACAGAATATATTAAAGATATGGGTACGCCAAAACGTTTATCTAAAGTCGAAAGGGATATTGATTCTGGCAAGGTTAAATCGTTAAAAAAACAAACACCTAAAATGGCAATTTTTTTGGATAGAGACGGCACTATTAATCAAGAAGTGAACCATTTATCCAGTCAAGAACAGTTTGAACTTATTGACGGTGTGGGAGAAGCAATTTGTCAAATCAATGTAGCGGGCATTCTGGCTGTTGTTGTAACCAATCAACCAGTGATTGCTAGAGGTGAGTTAAAAGAGTCTGAGTTAAAGGTAATTCATAATAAAATGGACACATTGCTTGGTAAGCAGGGCGCTTATCTTGATCGATTGTATTATTGTCCTCATCATACAGATGGTGGCTTTGAAGGTGAGATTAAAGCATTAAAGTTTGATTGTGATTGCAGAAAGCCAAAAACTGGCCTGTTTATACAGGCAAAGAAGGATTTGAATATTGTTTTAGAGAACTCATGGATGATTGGTGATAGTGTTAGAGATGTAGTTGCTGCAAAGAATGCAGGAATGAAAAGTATTTTGGTCCGTACCGGACATGCCGGCAAAGATAGTAGTTATGAAGCAACTCCAGACTTTGTTGCAAAAGATTTAAGTGAGGCAGTTAAGTTGGTATTAAAGGAAATTGGATAATATGATTGTTAGCAGAACGCCATTAAGAATGAGCTTTGTAGGTGGTGGTAGCGACCTATCTTCTTACTACAGGCAAAGGGGTGGGGCGGTATTATCAACATCGGTTGATAAGTATATGTATGTTACAGTTAATCAAAAATTTGATAATGATATTAGACTGAGTTACTCAATCACTGAAAATGAAAGCAGCATTCAACAAATCAAACACCCGATTGTTCGTAATACTTTGGAATTGCTTGACATTCAAGGAGGGGTTGAAATTACATCAATATCAGACATTCCCTCACAAGGTTCTGGGCTAGGATCGTCAAGCTCTTATACAGTTGCATTACTACACGCTTTGTATGCGTATAAAGGTAAAAACGTATCTAAAGAGGAGTTAGGTAGATTGTCAAGCCATATAGAAATTGACTTGTGTGGCGATAGAATAGGTAAGCAAGATCAGTATGCTGCTGCGTTTGGTGGGTTGAACTTGATTGAGTTTAATGAAGATGATTCGGTAGTAGTAAGTCCAGTTATTTGCAAACCTGAAACAATCAAAAAAATGGAAGAATCAATCATTGTTTTCTATACGGGTCGAACGCGCAGTGCATCTGCTTTGTTAAGCGAGCAATCAGATAATATGAAGCAAGCAGGTAAAAGAGAGTTAATGTCAAGCATGGTATCTTTGGCTTATAATATGAGAGATTTGCTTGAAAATGATGATATTGAGCCTTTGGGAGAGTTGCTAGACCAGAATTGGCAATTAAAGCGTCAACTGACAGTAGGCATAAGCGATCTCCAGATTGATGACTGGTACAGTAAGGGAATACTAGCAGGCGCAACAGGAGGCAAACTACTGGGTGCAGGCAATGGTGGCTTTATAATGTTTTTTGCGTCAAGGGAAAAACATGCTGATATTATAAAATCGATGAAAGGCTTGCAGAGAGTGCCTTTCTCTTTTGATAACGGCGGTAGTAAAATTGTATTTTCAGATCAAATAAAGGAATAGACTTATGGAGTTTACTATTGAAAATTACATTAAACAGCATAATTTGGTTATTGAAAATTTTGATCATCAAGAAGTTGAAAATGCGATTAGTTTAATCAAAGAAACTATCGAGAAAGAAAAGAGAGTTGCTGTGTGTGGTAATGGCGGTAGCGCTGTAGCAGCATCACATTATATTACTGACTGGAATAAGATGGTTTACGCCCATACCGGGTTGAAATTTAATGGCATTTGTCTTTCAGACAATATCGGTTTGATTACAGCGTATTCAAATGACTTGTCTTATAATGAAGTATTTTCAGAGCAAGTAAAAAACTTGTTACATGAGGGTGATTTATTAATCACTCTTAGCGGCAGTGGAAATTCTAAGAATGTTGTTAAGGCGACAAATGTGGCAAATGAAATGAAGGTTAATACTTTGACAATTTGCGGATATGATGGCGGTAGATTAAAACAGATATCTGATAATTCTGTTTGGATACGATCTAATGATATGCAACTCTGTGAAGATGCACAGACTGTATTTGGACATATGGTAATGAAAAGTCTTTGCGGTGAAGAGTTGTTTGTTTAGAAGAATGAAATGAATAGAAGTCCTGAAATCTCTGTAGTTATGCCAGTTTACAATGGTGAAAATTTTCTAAAAGAAGCTATAGAGTCAATTTTAAATCAAACTTACAAAGACTTTGAATTCCTGATTGTCTATGATGAATCTACTGACGGGACACTCTCTATAATTCAAGAATTCCAAGAGAAAGACACAAGAGTTGTCTTGATTAATGGAGACAAGGAAGGAATATCTGGTGCTTTAAATAAGGGTATTAAAAAATCAAGAGGTAAGTACATAGCAAGATTGGATGCTGATGATATTAGTTTAGCAACAAGGTTTGAAAAGCAAATAATTCATATGGAAGACTCTGGAGTGGATATTTGTGGGGGGCACTCTCTGTTAATAAATAGTAATGGAAAGATTAACGGATTAAATGTTGTACCAATAAGTCATAAAATGTGCGCTTTGTCGTTATTGTTTAAAGTCCCTTTTGCTCATCCTAGTGTCATGATTCGAAAGCGATTTTTAGATACAAATTCTTTAAAGTATGGTCAATCTTCTTACAAAATAGCGGAAGATTTAGATTTGTGGCTCAGAATGTACGGGTGTGGCGCAAGATTTGGCAATGTTGATAGCGTAGTGTTAAAGTATAGGATACTTAGAGGGTCTTTATCTAAAGTGAATAATGCACTAATACTCGAAGAAACAAAATCTATGCTCCATCAGTTCTATAAAGATAACCATCAGCAAATCTCCTTAATTGTAAAAAATCTGCCATCAGTGTTGAATTCAGAGGAAAAATCATTGCTAGTGCGTTATATATATAAACGTGTTAAAAGGTTGGATTTTTCTCATGTTGGCCTAATGAGGAAAGTAGATAAGAAGATTATTTTTAATAGTATCCTATCTGAGATGATAAGGTGATTTCACATGATTACTAATAATAAGACTAGAGTGAGTTATGATATTGGTTAATGCTTTAGGGATAAAAGATTCCGGAGGTATTATCGTCTTGGATAAATTTTTATATGAATGTTTAAAAGATCCTTTGGGTCGTAGATATTTGATTGTTGTTAATGATAATGTTAATATTAGAAAGTTACTTAGTGCGCATAAAGAGAGTACCTTGTTTAAATTTTTATTTATTAATAATAAAAGCTTGATATACAGACTTTTTTATGAAAATATAATCTTTAAGAGGCTAGTCAAAGAGTATTGTATTGACTTAATATATAATTTTTCTGGAACTACTCAATTTTTTACCAAAACTCCACAGCTAGTAAAAATTCACAATCTTCTGTTTTATTCCAAAAAACTAGATGGTTTTTATCAAGAAAAAAATCTCTATTTGAGATGGTTTAAAGATGTTTTTGTAAAAAGGATAGTCTTCATTCAAATGTTTAATTTTGCCACTCATTTGGAAATACAATCTTCACATGTTAAGCAGAATTTGTCAGATTTTATTAATACTAAAAGTAAAGTATTTTATGTAAAGGGTGATATTGATGTGACTGATAACGCATTCCACGCACCAAGACAATATGATTTTTCAAAAAAAATAAAGTTTTTGTATATTGTCGGTCCTCATTTTGAGAGTTTACATAAAAATCTTCAAGATTTTACAAATGCCATGTTAGATTTGACTGAGGTAGGTGTTGATTTTGAAATTAATATTACATTAGCCAATGAGCAATTGAGTGAATCTAAAGTTTGGGATGTGTCTTTAAATTCAAAAACAAATTTTCTTGGTTATATAAGTGACCAAGAAAAAATGACAGAATTATTTTGCGATAATACAATTCTAATTTCCACTTCCGTTATTGAAACATTGGGGTTGCATGTAATAGAAGGTATAAAGAGTGGCGTTATTACCATCTCTCCAGACGAAGAATATGCTAACGCGGTTTATGGAGAGAATATGTTTAAATATGAGTTGTTTGGTAAAAATTCTTTGTCCAACACTATAATGACTGCAATAAACTGTAAGGAGTTTTATAGCGATAAAATTTTATCTATACAGGATGATTTAAGGCAAAGTGAAATGAGTAAGTTTGGTAGTATTCTAGATGTATTTGATGAGGTTATAAATGTTTAAAAATAAGGTTTTATTGATTTCTGGTGGTACAGGTTCATTTGGTGGTGCTGTATTAAAAAGGTTTTTAACTACTAATATTAAAGAAATACGAATTTTCTCGAGGGATGAGCTTAAGCAAGATGATATGAGAAAGTTTTACAATAATGATAAGCTTAAGTTTTATATTGGCGATGTAAGAGATAAAAATTCAATTGACGATGCGATGAGAGAGGTTGATTATGTTTTTCATGCGGCCGCTTTAAAGCAAGTCCCATCATGTGAGTTTTATCCAATGCAAGCAGTCAAAACTAACGTTATTGGCACTGAAAACTTATTGAATTCTGCTATTGCAGCTGGTGTTGAAAAAGTTATTGCACTGAGTACGGATAAGGCAGTTTACCCAATTAACGCTATGGGTATTAGTAAGGCTATGATGGAAAGAGTGATTGTAGCCAAAGGTAGAAATGTAGAAGATACTATGATTGCTTGTACTAGATATGGTAATGTGATGGCTAGTCGTGGCTCTGTTATTCCATTATTTATCGATCAGGTGAGAAACGGCAAGCCTATTACCATTACAGATCCTAATATGACTAGATTTATGATGAGTCTTGATCAGGCGGTAGATTTAGTATTGTTTGCATTTGAGAATGGGCAGAGTGGAGATATTTTTGTGCAAAAGGCCCCTGCTGCAACTGTCGAATTGCTTGCCAATACTATGAAAAATATTTTAGGGAAGTCTGATCATAAGATTAAAACTATTGGCACAAGGCATGGTGAAAAGCTGTATGAAACTTTACTGACGAAAGAGGAAATGGTAAAGGCTATTGATATGGGTGAATATTATCGAATCCCTGCTGATACTAGAGATCTTAATTACAACCAGTTTTTTGAAGAAGGGGGGGAGGTTATTACAGAGGCAGGTGAATACCATTCTCATAACACCCATAGATTAAATGAAGAGGAATTAACAGAGTTACTGTTAAACCTTAGAGAAATTCAGGATGATTTAAAGGAGTTTCGGAAAAAATGAGTAAACTGAAGGTAATGACTATTGTTGGTACTAGGCCAGAAATTATCAAGCTAAGTCAAGTAATGAAAGAGCTAGATCGACACGTAGAACATACAATTGTACATACCGGTCAAAATTATGATTATGAATTGAATGAATTATTTTTTGAGCAGTTAGGCATTAGAAAACCTGATATTTTCCTAGAAGCTGTTAAAGGTACACCATCGGAAACTATTGGAGATATTATTGCAAAGGCTGACAAGGTCTTTGCTGAAATACAGCCAGATGCCTTATTAATCTATGGTGATACCAATAGCTGCTTAAGTGTTATCCCAGCCAAGAAGAGAAAAATACCAATTTTTCATATGGAGGCGGGAAATCGATGCTTTGATCAAAGAGTGCCAGAGGAGGTAAACAGAAAGATTGTTGATCATTTGAGCGATATTAATCTACCCCTTTCGGAGCAAGCTAGAGACTATTTGATTGCAGAAGGTATTAGGCCTGAAACAATTATTAAAACTGGCTCACCGATGTCAGAAGTTTTAAGTGCCAATATGGAAAAGATCAAATCTAGCGACATTCTAGGTAAAGAAGGGTTAAAGCCAAAAGCGTATATTGTTATGAGTATTCACAGGGAAGAAAATGTTGATTCTCCTAAAAACTTCAGTGATTTATTAGAATCAATTGATGAACTAACTAAGAGATATAGTATGCCAATTATTATTTCAACACACCCAAGAACAAGAAAGAAGTTGAAAGATATTGAATGCCAAAACGAAAATCCTTTAATTAGATTTTCAAAACCCTATGGTTTTCATGAATATAACAACCTACAAATGAATGCATTTTGTGTGATTTCAGATAGCGGCACTATTGCTGAAGAGGCTTCAATACTGAATTTACCTGCTGTCACAATACGCCAGGCGCACGAAAGGCCAGAAGGTATGGATGAAGCAACAGTAATCATGTCTGGATTGAGTAAGACTAGAATTATTGATGCAGTTGAAGTTGCAACAGATCATAATTCACAAGATGTTAGAGCAATAAAGCCAGTTAAAGACTATGAAGCCGATAACGTTTCCAAGAAAGTTTTACGGATCATCTTGTCGTATGTTGATTATGTCAATAGAACTGTTTGGCATAAGGATATTTAGTTTTGAAAAAAAAAATCTTAGTGTTAGGTTCAACGGGGATGTTAGGGCATCAAGTTGTTAGCTATTTTTTAAATTTTGATGATTATGATGTTATAGATATTGCTTTCAGGTCTAAGCTAAGAGAAAAAACCATCGTATCAGATGTGACAAATAAGACAACATTCGAAAAAGTTGTCACTGAGTTGAAGCCTGATTTTATTGTGAATTGTATCGGTATATTGATTCATGGAAGTAGCAATGTGGAAAATGCCATTTATTTAAATGCGTACTTGCCACATCAATTAAAAAAAATCTCTAAAAATATTGGCGCAAAATTAATCCATATTTCAACTGATTGTGTATTTTCTGGCGATAAAGGCGGCTATATTGAAACAGACGTTAAAGATGGGAAAGGGGTTTATTCACAAACGAAGAAATTAGGAGAGATTGAAGATGATGCTAATTTGACGTTGAGAACATCTATTATTGGCCCAGAGTTGAAAAACAATGGAGAGGGGCTTTTTCATTGGTTTATGAATCAACAAGGTGACATTACTGGCTTCACTAGGGCGATTTGGTCGGGTGTAACTACAATAGAGCTTGCAAAGGCTATTAAATGGTCAATTGATAATGATATAACTGGCTTGTACCATGTAACTAACAACACATCAATTAGTAAGTATGATCTCCTTAAGTTGTTCCAAAAATATACAAAAAAAGATATCAATATTAAGTCATCCAGCGGGAAAGATGTTGATAAAAGCTTTATTGATACCCGATTGTCAATGGATTACGAGATTTCATCTTACGATCAAATGATTTCCGATATGGTTAGTTTGATTGATAACAACAGGCCACTGTATTCTCAATACAAGGTTGGGATCTTTGACAAAGAATAAAAAGATATTAATTGTCACAGAGTGTTTTTACCCTGAAGAATTTAAGATAAATGATGTTGCTTTGTCATGGAAAGACAAAGGCTACCATGTTGATGTATTAACTTTAGCCCCGACTTATCCTTTAGGAAAAGTTTTCCCAGGCTATAAAAATGGTTTCTTTCGAAAAGACGAATACCAAGGTGTAAACATTTTTAGAGTACACGCTGTTACGGGCTATAGAGATAGTACAGTTAAAAAGACCTTTAAATATATAAACTTTATGATTTTTGGCAGTATTGTTGCAATTTTTATTGGCAGAAGATATGACTATGTTTTCGGGTTTAATTTGGGCTCACTAACAGATATGTTGCCAGCAGTTGTAATTCGTAAGTTATATAAGAAGCCGACTATGTTTTGGGTGCAAGATGTTTGGCCTGACAGTGTTTATGCATATGGCTTTAAAAAAACTAAGATGCTCTCAACCCTGTTAGATGCATTTGTGAAATTTATGCATCACAACATTACTGCTGTTGCCATTTCAAGCAAAGGCTTTGAATCAAAATTAGAGCCGTATATTAAGAAGGGCTTAAAGTTTAATTACGCCCCAAATTGGGCAGATGATTTGGATATGGATATGAGCCCTGTCATTCTTAGCAAAACTCAAAAGGTTCATTTTACTTTTGCAGGAAATATTGGAAAGTTACAAAATCTAGAAAATATTGTTAATGCTTTTTGCTCTTTGTCAAACGATTATCAAAAAAAATCTCAACTGAATATTATTGGCGATGGCTCTAATCTGATTTTTTTAAAAGAACTTGCGAATAACAATCCAAACATAATTTTCCACGGTAAACAAATGCGTAAAGATATGGCTAAATTCTATAGAGCTAGTGACTTTCTAATTGTATCTTTAATTAATAAGCCAATATTTTCAGCAACTGTTCCTGCCAAAACTCAAACCTATATTGCGGCTAAAAAACCTATATTAGCCATTATTAACGGCGATGTGGCAGATATTGTGAATGATAATAGTCTCGGGGTCTGTGCAGATCCATCTAATGTGGAGCTTATTAAAAAAGCTTTTGAAAAGTGTGCAGATATGTCTAAGAATGAAAAATCTAAATTTATCATTAATAATACGAAGTTACTAGAAGCGACCTTTAATAAAGATAGTATTATCAATAATCTAACCAGTCAATTGGTTGGTTGTAACGATTAAATGACGAAGTATTTAGTAACAGGATCAACTGGATTTATTGGCAATAAGTTAACTAAGCACCTGGCTGAAATGAAAGTTCTAGTCAGGATACTTTCAAGAAAAAATCAATCAAATTATGAAACTGTTGTTTGTGATCTTCAATCTGACGTAATTCCTGATGACGCCCTAGATAACATAGATACAGTTTTTCATTTAGCTGGATTTGCGCATGATATGCGTGATGCAAGTAAGATTGCAGATCTTTACTATAAAGTTAATGTGAGTGCCACAGTTCAATTGGCTAATCTAGCTGTAAAGTCTGGCGTTAAGAGGTTTGTGTTTGTTAGTAGTGTCAAAGCAGGTGGGAATCCACCCCTTGGAACATGTGCGAATGAGAAGGATCAGAAAAATACAGAAGATGTTTACGGAAAAACGAAACGTGAGGCAGAATTAAAGTTATTAGAAATAGGTAAAGATTCAGGCATGCATGTTTCAATTATTCGCCCTTCTTTAGTTTACGGTCCAGAAGTTAAGGGTAACTTACAATTAATGTTAGTGGGAATTAAGAAAGGCTGGTTTCCACCCCTACCAGAAACAGGGAATCGACGCTCCATGATTCATGTAGATGATTTAGTTCGGGCGATTCTACTGGTTTCTAAAGACAAACGAGCTAATGGAAATATATTTATTGTGACAGATGGCAAGCCTTATTCTTCTCGTGAAATTTATAATACTATGTGCGGCGTGACAGGCAAATTAATTCCAAAATGGAGTGTACCAAAAATCTTATTTGATCTTGCTAGCCTGACAAGTCCTCGCATCAAATATAAAATTAACAAATTACTAGGCGATGAGTTCTATTCTTCTGTCAAATTAGAGGAGCTTGGATTTAAAGCCAAAAAATCTTTAAAGGATATGAATGAAACGGATTTTTGATTTATTATTAGGCGTTGTGATTTTTGTGCTCTTATTAGCTCCTATGCTATTAATTGCTATCGCTGTTTGCTTATCATCTAGAGGTCCTGTTTTATATTGGTCTGATAGAGTTGGTAAAAATAATAAATTATTCAAGATGCCTAAATTTAGATCAATGTTGATAGATACTCCTGTTAAAGCAACCCACCTATTAGATAATCCAGATGCCTTTTTATCTAATATTGGTGGTTTTTTACGCTCAACTAGCTTAGATGAGTTTCCACAATTGTTTTCAGTTTTAAAGGGTGATATGAGCTTTGTAGGACCTCGTCCTGCACTTTTTAATCAAGATGATTTAATTACTTTACGTTCTGAAAAAAGTGTGGATAAATTGTTGCCTGGCATTACAGGTTGGGCTCAAGTTAATGGTAGAGATAAATTGTCAATTCATGACAAGGTGGCTTTAGATGCTGAGTATTTAGATCGCCAATCATTTTGGTTTGATATGAAAATATTGTGGATGACATTCTTAAAGGTTATTAAACGGGATGGAGTGAGTCACTAGTATATATGTTTAATAGATGTAGTTTTGAGAGGTGGATTGGTAGATAGATTTTGTTTGAAACTTCTAAGTAGATAACCAATATTTTGATTAATTACTAACAACCAGTTTGGAATCATTTCAGACAATTCATCAGAAATCAGAATTATCTAACTCTGATTCTATTGATCAGTTTTAGAGTGTCGAAGTAATAACACATGTTAACGAACTTAGCTTTTTTAAATGCTTTTGTCAAAAATCAATTTAAGTTGTTTTTATTAAGCTTGATTCTTTGAGTTTTTTCTAAAAATTTCAAGAGAATGAAGACGTTCTGGCCTTTGTCGTAAGCATCAAAGACGGCCTCAAAATTCTTGAAGGGGCCATTTTCAACATAAACTATCTGACCTTTTTGGTATTTCTTTTGATTCTTGGTTAATGTTTCAAAGTGCTCTATACGGGTTCTGATGAACTCAATTAAGCTCTCAGAGATGCATGGAAATATATCGCCAAATATAAAGGGGTCAGTGTAAATTAAATAATAACAAGCTACAATCTTTCTGTACAATCATAATCAATAACGCAATTAATAAAGCTTTCTCTGTGCCCAGAAAACCCCGTATCAGCCCTATTGGCATACC
>Ga0209776_1000488_pt1 | contig 27144 bp, 23 predicted proteins | sample SaaInlLV_10m_DNA_3_FD_184670 | JGI IMG/M metagenome (GOLD analysis project Ga0209776, IMG submission 184670) | Marine microbial communities from expanding oxygen minimum zones in the Saanich Inlet - Saanich Inlet SI073_LV_165m_DNA (SPAdes) (version 2) | ecosystem: Environmental > Aquatic >...
AAGTTTCAAACGAAATCTATCTACTAACCCTTCTCTTACACCTGCATCAATTAATCATATTTTAAAAAGTCTTCAAAAGAAAGCTGGCCTGAATCAAATAGGGGAGCTGTCTGGCCACTCATTTAGAGTTGGCGCTGCACTTGATCTATTAAACAAAAATATCCCGCTTGAGAAAATTATGCTTAGAGGCGGCTGGAAATCAGAAACTAGTGCGATGAGATATCTTCAAAGTTGGAATGATAGCAACTGGTTGCTTATTAATTGACTACTGAAAAGCTAATAACTCAATCTAACGCGGTCATCATCTTTATTAGTGACTCACACCGTCGCGCTTAATAACCTTTAAGAATGTCATCCATAAGATCTTCATATCAAACCAAAATGATTGACGGTTCAAATACTCTACATCTAATGCTACCTTATCAGGAATTGACAGCTCGTCTCTTCCATTAACTTGTGCCCAGCCAGTGATACCAGGCAATAATTTATCCACTCCCCTTTCAGAACGTAAAGCAATTAAATCTTTTTGATTAAAGAGTGCAGGTCTCGGCCCTACAAAGCTCATATCACCCTTTAAAACTGAAAATAATTGCGGTAGCTCATCTAGACTAGAACGACGTAAAAAGCCACCAATTGATGATAAATAAGAATCAGGATTATCTAACAGATGAGTTGCTATAGTAGGAGCATCTACCAACATAGATCTAAACTTTGGCATTTTAAAAATTTTATTATTTTTTCCAACTCGATCTGACCAGTATATTATCGGGCCTTTTGATGTTAATCGAACTATAATTGCTATTAAAAAAAATAATACAGAGAAAAATAGTATTAGCCCAGATGCTAGTAGCGTGTCAAAAAACTTTTTTTTTACCATAATATTAACTCTATTTTATTTCTTAAATAGAGTGGTCAATTTAAATACATACCTTAACAGAATTTTAAATATACTAGTCCTAATTCCATTTACCTTACACGCATTTAAAATTTCAATATTATTAGTCCATACACTACTAAATGACGTGCTAGCCCCCCCCATTCTCATTATGATAATTACTTTATCAATATAGTGATAGGTAGATTGATTTACATATAAAAACCTAACTAACAAGTCAAAATCTGCCGCATTCTTTAAATCTGTGCGAAATTTCCCATATTTTTCATAGATTTCCCTTTTAACAAAAAAGGTAGGGTGTGCTGGCATCAAGCCATAAGCAAATAAAGAAGGTTTAAACTGACCACTATCAAAATAACGAATCACTTTGTTTATATTATTCTGATTTACATAAATTAAATCAGCAAATACACTGTCAACATTTCTATTATTAAACTCTTTTACAACTTGCTCTATCACATTATTATCTACATAAAAATCATCACTATTTAGAATGCCAATAATGTCTCCAGTAGCCATATTAATGCCTTTATTCATGGCATCATAAAGTCCACGATCAGGCTCACTAATAAATTTGGATATTTTATTTCCGTAACTTTTTATCACTTCTATAGTTCCATCTGAACTATCGCCATCTATTATGATGTATTCAACATTTTTATATGTTTGAGCTAAAACTGAATCTATTGTATTTTGTATGGTATTTACACCATTCCACACAACTGTAATAATTGATATTTTCACATACTACCTTTCTACGACAATATTACCCATTACAATCATATCCATTTTTGTTCTGGCAAAACAAGCGTACGCCTCAGCCGGAGTATTTACAATGGGCTCATTTTCATTAAACGAAGTATTAAGAAGGATTGGCACCCCGGATTTTTGATAAAAAGCATGTATTAATCCATAGTATTTCGGCTCAATATCTTTATCAACTGTCTGTAATCTACCACTTCCATCTACATGTGTCACAGCAGAAAGAAACCCCCTCTTATCCTCTTTAATTTGAAAAACTTTTTCCATAAATGGTACTTCATCAACAATTTCAAAGTATTCTGGCACGTATTCCTTAAGAATAGAAGGTGCAAATGGTCGAAACGCTTCTCGTCTTTTAATCTTTAAATTTAAAATCTCTTTAGCATCATTTCTTGTGGGGTCGGCAATAATACTCCTATGTCCTAATGCCCTTGGACCAAACTCAGCCCTGCCTTGAAACCACCCAACAACACCAGCATTAATCAGACAATCACTTACTTTATTATTTAGCTCCTTGTCATTATACTTTTTGAACTCTATATTTTCTGATTTCAAAAACTCTTCAATCTCCCCATCAGAAAACTGACTGCCAAAGTAACTATGTTGCATGGAATCAACTCTATCATTACCTTGAATATGATTGTATAACCACAATGCACTACCTATGGCCGTACCTGCATCGTGTCCAGCTGGCGGTATATACATATTTTCAAAAGTAGTGTTATTTAAAATTTTCCCGTTGGCAACAGAATTTTGAGCGACACCACCTGCAATACATATACTCTTTAATCCTGTTCTCTTTTGAAGATGATTTAATATATGAAATATTAATTCTTCCGTAACTTTTTGAATAGATGACGCCAAATCTTTGTGAAATTGTGTTATTTCTTCACCATTCAATCTTGACTTTCCAAATACTTCAACCATATAATCAGAAAAAATATTCTCAATAAATGGGTCACCGTTCTCCCAACTCATTGACACACCTTCTTTTGGATGTTTGAAATATTTTTCGTTTATTTCAAAAAGGCCATTATTTTTAAAAATCAACACATCTTTTATTTTATCTACTAAAGTAGGTTTTCCATACGGACTCAAACCCATAACTTTATACTCATCACCGTAATGTTCGAAGCCAAGATATTGAGTAAAAGCAGTATAAAACACCCCAACAGAATGTGGATAAATAACACTATCAAGTACTTCTATTTTCTTGCTTTTTCCAATGCCTACCATTGTAGATGTAAAATCTCCGAATCCATCAATTGACAATATTGCCGACTCTTCAAATGGGCTTGCAAAAAATGCGCTTGCCATATGGGCTCTATGGTGTTCAATATTATGAACTTCTGCCTTAATTTTATTCTCATCAATGGAAAAAGTCTTGGATAATTCTTGCTTGATAGAGTTTACTTTTTTTGTATTTTTCAATCTATCTTTAAGCACTTTAAAACTCACAGAATTTTTTAAACTGTGAGTTATTTTCTTATAAATATTGGCAGATGGATCTCTTGAAATAGTAATATAATCCACATCTTCAATACTAATACCACACTCCCCCAAGCAAAATTTAATTGACTCACTTGGAAATCCTGCCCAATGCTTAATTCTCCTCAACCTTTCCTCTTCAATTGCTGCAATCAATGTGCCATCTTTAAAAATACAAGCTGCACTATCTCCATGGTACGCATTCAAACCCAAAATATACATATACTTCTCACCCTTTTTTTATTAATTATAGTAGTTAAAATTGAAAATAAATAAATTGACTACCTGGTTGTAGAAAAACCACAACTAAGGATATCAAAATTGCGAATAAAGTAATTTCACCTAAAAAATACATTTTAGGGTGGTCATTTTTTAATTGACAAATAATTCTTTTATGCATTATGGAGGCTAAAAATACACCAATCAAAATTAAAGCGGTAATCAAATAAGCATTCTCTCTCATTCCTATACTGTTATACAAAAAAGGGTTGAGAACCTTGAGCCACATCTCTACCGCCATACCCACTGAATCAGCGCGAAAAGGCACCCATGACAACATTATTATTGGCAATGTCAATGAAATACCAACTAAGGGCCGTAAATTTTCATTAATTTTGAATATTATTGGAGAAATAATACGATAAATTAGAATAACTAAAGCATGGTAAAGCCCCCAAATAATAAACGTCAAGCTTGCTCCGTGCCATAAGCCCATGATAGCCCATGTAAGAAAAAGCGCCTTATTTTTACCGCCATCTGTTGTTACGTGCGATAAGCCGCCAATGGATTTATCATGTACGTGTTTTTTCGCTAAAGGCAGATAAAGATAATCACGAATCCAGCTTGAAAGTGATATATGCCAACGCCTCCAAAAGTCTTTAGGTGATGTTGAAAAATATGGAAAATTAAAGTTTTCCGGAAAATGAACGCCTATTAATTTTGCACTGCCGATTGCAATATGAGAATACGCGCTAAAATCAAAATATATTTGAAAGCCAAATAAAAATGCCAATGTCCAAACATCGATTGCACTCATATTTTCTACAGGAATCTCAAAGCCCGCATCCACTAAAGGTGCGATATTGTCAGCCAAAACTACTTTTAAAAATAATCCAAAAATAATCCTCTTTAGACCAGTTGCTACATTTTCCCATTTTAAAGTCTCTCTATGTAAAAACTGATGTGCAACCTCTTTAAATCTTAGAACAGGCCCTGCAACTAACTGTGGAAAAAAAGTTACATAACAACTATATAAAATAATATCTTTTTCTGGTGCAATATATCCACGATATACGTCAATAGTGTAGCTAATAGTTTGAAATGTATAAAAGCTTATTCCTATTGGAAGAATAATGTTTAGCATTATTGGGTCAAATCCAAAGCCTAATAAATTAGCAAAACCCACTGCCGTTTCAGAAAAAAAGATAAGGTATTTAAAATAAATTAACAAGCCTAGATTAAAAATTAAACTTACAAAAAGATATTTTTTTCTGGTTTTCCCTACACTGCTATGTATTTTTATCGCCACTAAGTAATCAACCAATACTGATGACATTAATAATGGGATAAAATCTATCCTCCAAAATCCATAGAATAATAAACTTGAGAAGAATATTAGGAAGAGTCTAGATCGATATGGTAGTATCCAATACATTGGTACCACTATGATTAACAATAATATATAAGATAATGAATTAAATATCATTTTAAAATCAATCTTTTGTCAATAAGTGATAAATCTTATTGGCCAGTATATTATGACCTTCTGCCTGAAAGTGCATGAAATCTACCTCCTTATCACCCTCTCCTAATGAAGTTGACGCCTTGTTACCCCAATACTCTCCAGGAATAATGTCTTCAAGTATAAAAAAACTTGCTTTATATTTTTTTGATAGTATTTGAATTTCTTTCTTAAAATCATTGTACTCTTCAATATCATATGGAATCTCCACATCATTTCTTATTGGCGGAATATAAACTATTATATTTATTTTATTTTGATACGAGAAATTTAAAATCTTTTCAAATTCATCTATATTAATTGCATACCGCCCTTTAATCTTATAACGCTTAGTTGAGGCATTAATATCAAAAACCTTATTTCTTAACAAATATAAAATGTGAAAAATCTCACTTCTTAAAATATCTCTCTTACCCCATAAATTCCATTCTTCAGAAATGATTCCTTCTAAAAATCCCTCCACTTTTTTTTGTATTCCATGACTTGTAGAGGTTATATCCTCTAAATTTTGAACACTATCTATGGTATTTTTTTTCGATTCACTTTCACCTTGATCAATTTTAGAGTATCGACTCATATCAAGTATCGTCTTTCTAACACCAGACTCTCTCATATCATCAAAAAAAATTGGGAGAATTAAAGTGGATATTGGTAATTCTTGATATAAATTTCGAAAAATAGTATGATGCTCTTTTAGATTTGCGTTTGCCTGCGAAAAGGTCAATAAATATTTAGACTTGTCAGTAAGCTTCTTATGTAACAGCATCGATGCAGTTTGGTCATTCGGCTTACTTTGATTAATCGCATGTAACTGTGAATTACCCAACCATAATACAATTTCTTTATTTATGCCATTTTTTAGATATCCGTTAATACATTTATGCATATCAGAAAAATCACCGCAATGAATTGAGGCTCCATCAACCTTGCCAAACAAAGTACTTGTATGTTTACCTAATGCCAATTCATCAAATTTTTTATCTTCATCTAAAAATTCTAACCAAATAGATAGCATTAAAAATGCTATTAACCCACCTAATGACAATGTAACAATAGTGCTTTTGAATTGTTTTTTTAACATAACTCTCTAAAAACTTTTATATAATTATGGATATTTTTTTCAAAATTATAAGACTTGTTAGCAAAATGAAATGAATTAGCTTTGTATCGTTCTACAAGCTCTTTTGATTTTATTAATTTAGTGATTGACTTGGTTAACTCGCCCACATCAAAATCAATAACTTCTGCAGCATCTTTCTCAATAAGCTCACAAGCCAAACCAACATTTTTTGTTGTAATAATAGCAACTTGACAAAACATCGCCTCAAGCATTGAATTGCTTAATCCTTCCGTTTTTGAAGGTTGTAAATAAATATCACATTCCTTTAAATATTGATACTTAAGCTCTCCTTCAATATGCCCAATATACTTTATATTATCACAAGACTGGCCTTTCATTCTCTTAACAAAGTCATTCTGGCCATCTCCAGCAACAATCAATTCGACATCTTTTTTTATTTTTACATCTAAATTATTAACTGCCTTAATAAGTAAATCAATACCCTTTATAGGGTCCAATCTCCCCATAAAAAACAATTTATAGGGTTTATTAAAAATTTTACTTCCAGACTTTACATTTACAGCCTTTAGATTAATCCCGTTAGGGAGGATTATTGCCTTTCTAGTAGATCCAAGTAATGAGTTACTTTTTTCTTTTGAGGAGTTGAATATAATCTTACAAGAAATTAAATAAATAAAAATCCCAGTGACAGTCAAATAAAAAATTCGTGCTAAAGCTTTAAATCTATGTCCATCAAAAATACTATCAATATCCAACGTTCCAGCTGGCCTTAGAAATATTTTTTTTCGGTAAACTAAAGCAAGAGTATATGCCCAAAAAGTAAAAAATGAGTATACACCATGAACCAAGAGGCAATCACAACCTCTAACTTCTTTATGTGCATTAAGTAAAAAATCAATAGAAAAAAACCAAAATCTAGAAGTTTTTTTATATGTAATTACATCGCTATTATTTTGGGCTTGTTTAGAATCAATTGACAATATTTTATTTTCAATATTGTTAAAATTTAAAAAATAACTAATCGTTGTGGTCACGAAAACCGGCCCACCATACTTAGTTTCCATGTATGGAATTACTTGCAGTACTTTCATGAGATCCTATATTCCCTTCTCCAAATCTCAAAAAGAACCAAACTAAAGAGTCGTTCTGAATTATTCCTACCTTTATCTTGCCCTAATAACAAGCTATTGACTGTTTTTTTATCAAAAAAACAGTCATCTGCCAACAATACTTGATAAAAAAGATCTCTCCACGGCCCATCTTTCAGCCATTCCTTTAACGGAATTGAAAACCCTTGTTTTCTTTGCTTATCGAATTCTGGTGGCAATAAACGCTCCGACATCTTCTTTAATATAATTTTTCGCTGATTTATTGTTGCTTTTAAATAAGAAGGTACTTTTTCAAATGCAAACTCTATAATACGGTAATCAAGAAAAGGGGATCTTAATTCTAATGAATTAAGCATACTTGCACGATCAATTTTAACTAAGATATCTTCTGGCATATAATTATTAAATTCCGCTCTAGTTATTCTTTGTAAGAAATCAGAAGTACTATATGCTTTATTTTTAATAACTTTTTTTACCTTAGTTTTCTGTTTACTTAATAGTTTTTTTCTAGTATTAGAATCAAAAAAAGCACTAGTTAACGGTAATTCACTATCAAAATTTGTTCCAAGTGACAATAGTCCCGCACGACCTTTGAACCCTACTGGCAATATCATCATGGCAAATTTTGATATAATTTTACGAAAAATAATAGGCACTTTGCTTACTATTTTTTGTGTCCATAGCAATCTATTATAATGATTATAACCTCCAAATAGCTCATCCCCACCATCACCACCCAATGCAACTGTACAGTATTCTTTTACCTGGCTACTCACTAAATATGTAGGTAGCATTGAAGAGTCGCCCATAGGCTCATCATATTGTTTGGCTAATTTATATAAAATTTCTATATCAATATCATTTGCTTCTAATTCCACATGTTCCGTATTAAAATTCTCTGCTATCGCTCTTGCGTGTGGTGATTCATCGTATTTTCCATATTCAGGAAAAGCTACTGTAAATGTTTTCACATTATTTGATACCCTTGAAGCTAGTGCTGTCATTAAGCTAGAATCTATGCCGCCACTTAATAGAACCCCTACCGGCACATCAGCGACTAACTGTTTTCGAACTGAATCCTCCATTAGAAATTCTAACTCATCTAATAATTTCTCTTCATTGATATTATCTTGATTATTTACCTCTGGTAATTTCCAATAACGAGATACCTCTAACTCTCCTGTATTGTAATTAAATGTCATTATGTGCGCAGGTGGCAATTTATTCACGCCATCTAAAATACACATATTTCCAGGAATATATCCCATTGATAAATAACAACCCATAGACTCATAATCTATTGTATGTGGAAAAGATGGATCAACTAAAAGCCCCTTCAATTCTGAAGAAAAGCGAAGCTCACCATTTATTACACTATAAAAAAGTGGCTTTTCTCCTGCCCTATCACGAGCCAAAAAAATCAATTCTTTATTTTCATCATGTATAGCAAATGCAAACATTCCATTTAAATGACTTACACATTCCTCTCCCCATTCTTGCCATGCAGTCAATAAAACTTCTGTATCAGAATCTGTTGAATATATATATCCCTTTAACTTTAATTCTTCTTTTAATTCTAAATAATTATAAATCTCACCATTAAATACAATTGTAATTTTTTTTGATTTATCTTGCATTGGCTGATGCCCGGCATTAGATAAATCAATAATAGAAAGTCGCCTATGCCCGAATCCAATTTTTCCATCAACAGACCACCATTCACCTGAATCATCTGGCCCCCTATGTATCATGGCATCTCTACCAATAGAAAGCCACTTTTTTCCTTCTATCTTTTTACTTGATGCAAACCCTATAATTCCACACATTTCAATTCTCTTTATAAATAATATTATATTTATTTTGTTTCATTTAACTTCTGAAATAATAAATCTTGTTTTTCCTTGGTCATGACTGATACTATCAACAAACTTCAAATCAATTAGCACTTCACTAGAAGTTAATTTCTCCAAAATAAGAACTTGTTTTTTGCAAATATCTTCATAATCCTTCGCTTTACCAGGAACACAGTACAAACAGAGTGAGTAGTTTTTATATTGATATATTTGAAACTCATAAACTGCATCAGGAAAATTATCAAATATTGTAGTCAAAAAATCTCCAGCAATAATGCTTCCGCTTGGTAGTTTAATTGTATCTGTAACTCTTCCTTTTATTTTATCCATAAGTGGTAACGGTATTCCACAGGAGCATTGTTTATTTAAATATCTACCTCTATCTCCATTTTTGTAACGTATCAAAGGAAAAGCAAAATTTTCCAAATCTGTTATTGCCACCTCTCCATACTCACCATTTGGCATATTTAAATTATTTTTATCTATTATTTCTATAGTTCTTACATCTGAAAATACATGCAAACCTTCTTTATTATCACATTCAGCTGCCAACCAATAAACCTCACCACAGCCATATTGATCATATACGGGCACTCCATATACATCTTCCATAAATTTTCTATATGATTCTGAAAGAGGTGCAGAAGTCACCCAAATGACACTTAAAAAATCTAATTCATATTTATTTTTTTGACAAAATTTAGCAAACTCAAAAACAGCACCAACATACCCTTGTATTATTTTAGGTTTTGTTATTAAAATTTTTTTATAAAATAGATGCATTGATTCTGGGTTCATTAATGAAGCATCTAAAAATATTCTTTTTGTTGGATACCAAATTAACGAATTTATATTCTCCCTCCATCCAGTACGCACCTTTCTATAAATAAAAGCAATATTATCTGACGGATTGACTTTCCACCAAGTTAAAACCCTCCACCCTATCACCTCAATAGGGAATCTATTATCATGGTATACAGTTAAAGGGGCGCCTGTACTTCCACCAGTTGTTACCTTATTTAAATATTTTTTAGAAACATTTTTAGCAATTAAATCTTTAAAATTATTCCTCACATCTTCCTTTGTCAATACAGGAAGTTTTTCCAAATCCCTAATTGACTTAATATCTGAAATATAAATATCTTTAAATGCTTTCTCATAATATGGCACATTATTTTTAGCAAAAATAAAAATTTTTATTAATTTTTCCAGTTTAATTGCATCTAATTCCTCCGTACTAAGTTTCAAATTTTTTTCAAGTTTTTTATAATTAGCAATAGAATATTTTCTAAAAATAACGTTCTTAAAATAAAATAATATCTTGTTCATAATTCACTCTCACATACGCTAAATAATTTCATTGTACAATTTATCATACTCATCTGCAGTGTTCCATATATTGAATTTTTGACTCACATTAAAAGCAAACTCTGACCTCTCTTTTGCATCCGCCTTATTATCGATAACATTTTTAATAGCTATTGACAGAGATTTGGCATCATTTGGAGGGGAAAATAATGCAGATCTATCATCTAATAGCTCAATATGTTCATTAATACTACTCAATACTAAGGGGCATTTTCCCGCCATTGACTCTAAAACAACATTTGGAGAGCCTTCAAAATAACTCATACTTACCAACATGTCCGCTTTTTTTAATAATTTCCACCAATCCTTGTTGTATGGTTTTATTGTAATTATATTTTCTAGTTTTTTACCATAAATAAGATCTTGTAATTCATCATGCAATGACCCCTCGCCAAATATATCTAGTTTAATCAAACTTGTATCTAATCTAGAAATAGCCTCAATTAGAATTTTATGATTTTTTTCATGTGATAAGCGACCAACAGATAGTATGTATGTATTTTTCCCCATCTTAGTATGCTTTAATAAAGATGCTTTTCTAACGGCATTAATATCTACTGCATTACTAATCACTTTTAATTTACTACAATTTATACCAATATAAGTCTTCAACCCTTCTTTAGAATTTGCAATTATAAATTTTGCTTTATTCGCTAGATAAAGGCGAATAAAAGAGGTAAAAGGTCTTCCTGAATACGCTTCTGAAGAGGTTCTTTCTGTCATAATCCAAGGAGTTCTTTTAATAATACTAATCAATCCACCAAAAATATCCATTTGGATTAACCAGGTTTGTATTAAATCTGGCCTTATACTATCTAACAACTTTAAAATGTTAAAGAATATCCTAGGATCGATACTTTTGTAATCTCCTAAATAATGCACTTTTATCTTATCATTAAGTAAATTTAAATTCACACCGCCTCTTCTGAGGGCGATATGTACATCATAACCACGAATAGATAATTCATTAGATAACATTGCGAGTTGCTTTTCCGCTCCACCACCTTCTAAAGTTGGTATTAAATGCAAAATTGTTTTAATATTTAATCCTTTTTTTAATTGATAACGGTAAATTGATAATAACCCTAAAAATACAAACTATATAAAGGATACTCAGTAGCCTTCACTGCCACACCTTGAAATAACATAGATATTTTCAAATAAAGGATGTCTTTCATATCTAATAAGCTCACTCCACTAATTGCATCCAATTGAGCCAACTAGGTTTATATTAAATCTGGCTTTATTTTAACTATAAATACATTTAAAAACCAGAATCTACAAGTTTTATAGCTTTCCAAAGAATATATATTTACATTTTTATTGAGGAATCTTAAATTTATATCTCTCCGACTTATTGCGATATGTAAATCATGCTCACCATTCAACAGCTCATCAGATGGTATCGTCAATTACCCCACCCTATCCCTGCTTCAAATGTTGGAAGTAATGAATATAACAACGAGAGTTGTGTAGGTATTAATTTAATGATATTACGCAAGGATGTTGAAATACTAACTACCTTTTTTATATCTCATATTTAAAAATACATTACTCAATGCTAAAATTTGAATAAATATCCACATCACCTTTGAAGATCCCATTCTTTGCGTGAACAAGGATAGGGTGACCAATATAAGAATGCCTAAAAATACTTTTGATAAGATTGATAGGTTAAGAGTTGAGCATCTCAGACCAATAAACTTGATTATATGCATAAAAATAAGCCATAAAAAAATCAATAAAAAAATGAGTCCAAACTCAACAAAATAAACCATAAAACCTGAATCAATAGTTCCTTGTAAATCTTTAATACCTTTCATAAAGTTATTATTAAGCAATATTGTTGAGTCTGGACCTAAGCCAAATAAAAATTTCTGCGTATCATTAAATAATAAATGAAATGCATTATCAATAATAACCAATCTTGCTGAAAAAGATCCGGTCAATATCGCATGTTTATCATCTAAATTAATTACAACTAATAATATTAAAATAGATACAAGAAATAAAACGCCTACTGACTTTAAAATACTTCTACTATTAATTAAAATCATGGAGACTATTGTGAGAATCAATCCAATTAAAATAGTCTTATTAAACATAATGAATATAGTATAAATTAATAAAATAGATACCAATAATCTTAAAGTTAAACTTCTATAATTAATATAAAAATTCGCAATTAATGCAGCTCCTAACACTAAAAAAATATTTGTATAAAAATATGAAGCTCTAAATAAGACCCAATCTGGGTAACTCTGAATCAGAATAATGCCATTATTTGCACTCGCTAAAATTAAATTATTGTCAAATCCAGCCTTTATCACTATCGATACCAGTATCGAAACAACTATCAAGGTTCGGAAATATCTAAAAATATCACTAGTAGATGTAATCGAATCTTTAGCTAGTACATATACAAAAAAAAGAATTAAATAATTAATGAATGCTTTAAATAAAATTTCATACTCATAAGAAAATAAATAGGACAATATTACAATAAATAACAATATGAGCAAACCCATTTCACCGAATGTTAGTCTAATCTTTACGCCATTATTAATCCATCTAGCAATAAATAAACAAAAAAATAAAACAACTAGAATTTCAGAAGGTATAAACGAAAAAAGCTTAGAAGATCCCACTAACGGTGACAATAATCCAGAAATAGCGATAGAATGTATTATCGTTGATTTGTCAATTATTCCATATACTAAACTAACTAAAAATGCAAGCCAAACTAAGCCTGGATAGCCCGTACTAAATGGGCTTATTAGATAGCCTAAAACTGGGAAAAACCAGATTAAATATATTAAATAATTTTTATTAGGAGTTATTCGCATTAAGTTATTTGTAGAGTCAATATAAATAAAATATTACTTTATGTATTTTGCTAGTTTGTGCAATCTACTTTTGATCGTATGATCTTTCATAACTCTATCGAAACCAGCTTTGGCTATTTTCTCCCTTGCACTGACATTTTTCAAATAAAAATTAATCTTATCTATTAACTCTTCAGAACTTTCATAGCTTTCTATCTCAACACCCACTTTAAAAAACTCTTCAAGGTATTCGCTACCATCTGATATTTGCATTATTCCATTTGCAGGTAGATCAAATAACCTATAGCCACCAACAGTATATTTACCTCTATTATGTATATTTATACCAATTTTTACTCTTTCATACAAAGGGATATAATCATTGAAATTTATAGACTTCACAACTCCTGGAAAATTATACATAACATTAAAATATAAATTTTTTTTCCAGCTTGCTAAACCATGTAACCTAAAATTCTTGCCAAACTCTTTCTTTACTGATGCAAGCAATGGCATTTTATTTGGAAACAATGCCCCAACAAATGCCACGTCCACGTCTCGATGAAAAGAAAAAAGCTCTTTCTTTGATTTTTTTGACCGTAACTTTTCGAAGGAGCACATTGGCCATAAATATTTGTCTTTTACGCCACAATATGATAGCTTTTCTTTCATATCGATCTCCGCGCTAAATGCTGGGCTATGATAGAGAATTGTATCAAATGCATGGTAATAAGGAATATCCCGATCATAGGCAGCCAAAGGTCCATCTGAAGTTCTTAGTATTTTATGAACATCAAGAGTGTATAAAAATTCTGGATGATAAGGATTTGCGTTGTCCACTATTAAACAGTCTATATTATTTTTTTCTATAGCCACTTTCAGGCTTTCATACAATCGAAATAAATACTTATCTCTTTTATAAAAAAAATCATCAAGTTTTTGCGCTCTTAAACAGCATGAAGCGTCTATATATTTCCCATGATTAAATGGAATAATTGTAATATTTGAATCTTTATAATCCAACTCTCTATTCCAATAGTCCAATTCAAACCCTGTCTTACTAAAAGAATACAATACTTTTTTATTCATAAATTTTATAGTCTGGACACGTATTTAATATATCTAGATACTGGCTACTTAAAAGTTGATAATTCTCTTTAAATTCAGGCTCTTGATTTGTAAATTTTTTATAACTTATATTTTTCACATTGCACGAATTTCCATCCTTTGAAATTGTATAAACATCTATATTTTCTTTTATAACATTCAATAGTTTATCAGCAAAATTAGTTGCCTCAAAAAACTCACCTTCTCCCAGTTCATACCATCTAAGTGTTCTTGATGGCTGTATAGTCCAAGCATCAAAACCAACCAGGTAAACCTTAGAAAACCCCATCAAGTAAGCCAAAGAAAGGGTGGCGTGAAAAGAGCCGCCAAATGGATCATTTATCTCTTTAACTTTATGAAGTTTACTTTTTTTATCAACTAATGCTCTATGCACGTAATTAATATTTTTTCCAATTTCCCAAGGAAAGTTGGAAAGATTTATAAAAAATTCAATATTTTTATTTGAATTCATAAAAACTCTGTGCGCCTCAGATACTTTCTTATGCTCTTTATTGTGCTGACTAGACTGCAGCCTAGTTGGACAAAAATACCAAGGCTCAACTATCATACTATATTTGATATTCAGTTTACTAAAATCATTATGAAAAGGAATCACGCCACAACTTATACCTATATGATCATTAAACTTAGACATATCAAACCATTTTATGGATGGTCCATCACCAAATATATAGCAAGTCTCGCCTTTGTGTATATCTTTGTATTTATCTATATTAAACATCAATTAACTCGTTTGGCGTTCCGCTTGCAACAACTTTACCTTTGTCAAGCTTGTACAAATAATCACACCCCTCAACAGTAGTTAATCTATGAGCTATGATTAATAGTGTCTTTTTTCCACATAGGAAGTTAATTGCCTTCATTACTTCTTTCTCAGTTTCATGATCTAAGGCGCTTGTCGCTTCATCAAGAACTAGAACATCTGGATCATGATATAACGCTCTTGCTATACCAATACGTTGTTTCTGACCACCAGAAAGCCTTATTCCACTTTCACCGACAAATGTATCAATCCCATGTTCTAGGTTTGAAATATATTCATCTAATTGTGCCAGCTTTATAGCCTTGTTTACCATGTCATCATCAATATCATCATTATCAATTCCAAATGCAATATTGTTTCTCAACGTATCATCAGTAAGGTAGATCGTTTGTGGGACATAGCCAATATTTTCTTGCCATTCTTTGACAGCATGATGAATATCTTGTCCATCTGAAAGAATTTTTCCGGAAGTGGGTTGAATCAATCCAAGTATTAGATCTAACAATGTGCTTTTACCAGCACCACTTTCACCAATAAATCCTATTGAAGAGTTTTTCTTAATTTCTAATGATATACCGTCCACTACAACATGTTTGTCATCATAAGAAAAAGATAGATTACTCAGCTGAATAGAGTTATTAAAACTTTTTTTAACAAAGGATTGTTTGTTAATCAATTCAGCCTGACCATGTAATTCTCCATAAAGAATTTCGACAACAGGTTGGTTGTATTGAAAGGTTTGCCAATTTCCTAGGATTCTATTCAAAGAAGGCATTAATCGAAATGCAGCAGCAGCAAACATAGCCATAACTGGCATTATATTTGAAGTGGTCTCACCTTTTGATGTCATTGAGAAAGCCAAAACACCAAGAGCTAGTATTGCTATCAACTCTATGCCCAATCTAGGGATGTTTAAAAGAAAAGATTGCTTTTGTGCAGCATTTGCGAAATTTCTATTGTTAAAATTATATCGTTCAATAAAGAAATTTTCTCTATTCAATAATTTAATATCTTTAATTCCACCCAGCCCCTGTTGAACATGTTGAATTCTATATCCTTCGTTAGTTTGCCTACTTTTTCCTAATCTTAAAATAAAGGCACGTGTTGAAAAGTAAAATATCAATCCAACCAGTATCAAAGTAAATCCAATTATTATCGCACCCTTTGGCTCGACAACTATCAGCAGGGTGATAATACCCAAAACAACCAAAATTTCAGTAACCAATGTTAGGCCTGTATTAATACTACCATTAGCAAATTGTGTTGTTTCATTAACCACGTTACGGATTAATTGAGCAGAATTCCTTTGCATATGAAAACTATAAGGCTGATTCAAGTACACTGATAATAATCTTGTAGATATATTAGATTGAGAGTCATAGATAAACTTTGTTTGCCTCCAATATAAAAATATTAAAAATACTGTCTTTGCAGTATAAATCAACACCAGTAGTGAAATACCTACAATAAAAACATTCTCCTGGTTAATTGCAAAAACGTATTCACCAAGCAAAGATTTTATAATTGGATACCCTTCTAGAGAAGATGGATCTGACAAGATCGTTACAATAGGAATAATAATTCCTATACTAAACACTTCTAATATCATCCCTATTAACATTAAAAAAAGAAGTGCTACCATCCTCCTTCTTTCCTTTTTTTTAAATAGATAAATAAATTTATTAATTTGCACTATTAAACCTTATACATTAAAAAAATTTAACGTTGAATTAAGAATTTCAGCTTGTTTTTTTGCTATACTAATATCACTGTAATTTGTTTTAAATTGCTTAATTCTCGGCTGTAAATATTCAGCATTTGGGCACATGCCTTTCTCATACTTACCATGCACTAAGTCACTTCTATGTCTAAACATTTGTTTACTAAAGAGTGGCTCGTTGTAAGTCAACTGCCAAGCGCCATAATATTTATCGCCACCTCTTCTTAAAAACTCCTTTCTAAAATCATCCCAAGACACATGGTCAGTTTCTAATTGACATGCAAATGTCCAATAAGAAGACTCATAATCTTTTCCGATAAACTGTGACCTGAACCAATCATAGCCACTTACAGCACTTTTAAAAATTTCACCAATTTCTTTTCTTGGATTTATTAACTCCTCTGCGCGCTCAGTTTGGGCTAATGCTACCGCACAGTTTAATTCACTCATACGATAGTTCCAGCCTATATAATCATGCCTTTCAAAAGAAGGATGTTGTATTTCATCCTTACTAATTCTAGCCTTAGTGGCTCCAATATTTTTATATCCAAGGCCTGTAACCTTCCTAATACTAACTGCAAGGTCTTCGTTATTTGTTGTTGTTATTCCACCTTCTCCAGCAGATAAGTGCTTTGAACTTTGAAAACTAAAGCTTGCTGCATCCCCAAAAGTACCTGCAAGCCTACCCTTATAATAAGATAAAAATGCCTGAGCGTTATCTTCGATAACTAATAAATTGTACTTTTTAGCCAAACTCATAATTGGATCCATATCAGGTGACAATCCATAGAGAGCCACTGTAATTATGGCTTTTGTTTTTTTTGTAATATTTTTCTCAATACTTTTCGAATCTATATTAAATGTATTAATATCAACATCGGCAAAAACTGGAGTTGCATTTGCATGTAATACAGCCAAACTTGTTGCAGACATTGTCAAAGGGGGCACTATCACTTCATCACCGATACCGATGCCCGATGCCTCTAACACAGAATGCATTGTAGCTGTACCATTAACATGACTAATGGCAAACTTAGACTTAAACTTTTTTTTGAAAGAATTCTCAAATTTTGTCATGTATTTTGCACCCTGTGAACTTCTAAACTGACTATCCAAAACATCTAACACATACTTCCTTTCTAAGTCACCAACTCTTTTCATTTTCTATCCTCATTTATTGACTTTATATATCCCTCATTCCTTATAACTTTTTTTCGTTTTTTTGTTATTTCTGGATTTTCTTTCAAAACTCGCAATACATCTTTCATTAAAAATGAATTATCAATATCTAGCTTTTTACACACGCGTCTAACAAATTCTAAATCTTCCTCGTAATCAATTGTCCACCTTAAATGGCTAATATCTTTGCTATATTCGAAATTTAATATTTTAAATAATTTTTTATTTTTCCATATATAAGGCGTTACATGCTCTCTCTCTGATTCAAGAGTGGCATTTTCATATGCGCACTTCAACGCAGCATAAGTAAAGACCTCAATATCTAGCCCTTCTGGAAAACTTGGAGTTATAGTATTACTAACATAATCATATTTTTTTTCAATTAACAGCTTAATGGCTTGATTATTCACCTGGGGATCTTTAAAGGGGTCGTCGGCCGTTATTCGAACAATAATTTCAGCATTATATTTAACTGAGCATTGATAATAGCGTTCTAAAACATTTTTTTCATTTCCACGAAAAACCTCTATTTTATTTTCATTACACCATTGCACTAGGCAATCATCTTCTGAATTTTCTGTTGTCGCAACCACAACCAACCCAACAAGACTGGTTTCTCTTGCTTTTTTTACAACCAAGTCAATTAACGATACTCCAGGGGCTATACTTTTCATGGTTTTATTATTAAGGCGAGTAGAGCCGTTTCTTGCTTGAATAATTGCCACTACATTTTCTTTTTTTCTATTCATATCTGACCAATCATTTCCATAAGCTTGGATTTAATAAATTAATATCGTTGATAGAAAATGGCAACAATGAATTATCAACTATCTTTTGAGATGCTTCAACAATTTCTATTAGTTGCTTATTGTTGTTCACACCAACTAAAACCTTATCTATTTCCTCTATATTTAACACAAAATTAAGCGCATATTCTAGTAATGAAAATCCACTATCTTTAACCATCTTTTGATAATCTTCAAATTTATCTTCCCAGCTGGAAAAATAGTCACCTAAAGAATCAAAATCTAGCAATAATCCTTGCAAAAATACACTCCTAACGTGAATTTCTACACCCTTATCCTTTAACTCTCGTAATAGCCCATTATCAACAAGGCGAGTATCAAATACATTGAATGGAACTTGAATTAAATCAAAGTCAAAATTAGCCAATAAAAAAACAACTTGCTCTGGTGTGTAAGTAGAAAAGCCAATTTTTTTAACCAGATTCCTTTCTTTTAATGCATATAACTTTTTAAACAATGTGTCAAACTGTTTGTTTTCTATATCATTAATATTATGAATTAACAAACCTTCTGCCTGGCCTATATTCAGGTTTTCTAAAGATTTGTAAAAATTGTTAACCACCTCATCATCATCATCTTTGAGAAAAGTAGTTTTGGTAATAATTTGATAATCATCAACACCAATTTCACCTAGGACTTTTTCACTATTACCATAGAGTGGTGCGGTATCCAGAGTTTTAATATTGTTTTGTTTGGCAAAATCTAATATACCCCTTACCTCATCAATTGCCACTTGCCCACTTTGATTTGTAACGCCATAATCAAGTCCAAATTGGACTGTACCCAGCGATAGTTTTGAATTTAACATTATAATATTTCTTAACCCTTAATAATTAATCGAAAATTAACAAAAGATAGTCTCAATCCTTTTTTAGCGTTATATATATGGCATAAATATTTGTGTGTAAAAGTTGAATTTCTCAGTAACAACTTATTAAATACGCTATTTTTTAATCTTTAATTGCAACATCCTTGAATATTATTCTCTTTCCATCTTTACTTTTAAAATAAGCATTTGGATATGGATCTTGTAGCATTCTTATCTTGTTATATATATATTTTGCGGGCTGCTCTTTCAGCTCTTTAAGTGTTATTTCGCTTTGTTGCTCAGTACGCCTTTTAAAATAAGTGGCATCTTCTTCTATCTGTTTGACACCGTCAGTTGGATCGTCAAGAAACTGCATTGTTCCTTTATAACCCAGCCCTTCAATTCTATTAAAAATATCATCTATTGATCCAGATAGTGACATTGATTCTTGAAACACAATATCCCCCGAGTCCATTTCTTCATTCATAATGAACAATGTTACTGCTGAATCATTTACCCCTCTGATAATTTGATTTTGTATTGGACTTCCACCTCGATATTTCGGTAATTTTGAAGGGTGCAACATTATGCATTTATAATCACCAATAATATCTTTATCAACTATCCAACTCCAGCCATAAAATAAAATATAATCAGGATTATATCCTCTTACAAAGGAGTCGCAATACTCATCATAACTCTTAATAACACGCACATCTCCATCTTTATAATTTTTGGCTATTTTGCTATAAATATTTAACGCCCACTTTCTATAGCCAACACATAAAATTTTTTTCACATGAATGACCTAATTATTTCAAATCCTTCGGAATATTTCACTCCCGATTGAGCCCCTCTCATTGTGGCTAGACTCTTTATTACTTGATCAGACCTAGGATGTGGATGCTTTGGTTGTTCAGTAGAATAACAGTGCATCGCATTAATTTTTAAATCTATCGTTGATGTAATATTAACAAATACATTTGGCTTGAAAGATTCTGTGTAACTCCACTCTGATGAGCTAAGTATCTCAAAAGAAAGTAAATTTTTTACAATTTTTCCCACAGGTCTTGTAGCTTGGACTGTAGCCCTAAATACAACCTTATGGTCATTATGCACATCATTACGAGAATGTGTCAGGACAGTAGTTGGCTCGTAATCTAAAATTTCTTTTTCTATAGTTTTTGCAATTTCTATGAGTGGCTCCTTATCCAGTTTTCCACATGGAAGATTATAGAAACAGTAAGTATTCACACCAAGAGATTTCATTGCTTTAATTCCACATTGATTTCTAAAGTTAATCTCCTCCTGAACCTCATCTGTTAAAGTATTGTGCCGACACGAACTCCCTTCTGCGATAAATACCACTCTGACTTGTTCGCCTTGATTAATAAGTTTAGCAATAAGCCCACCACATCCTAATACTTCATCATCCGGATGTGCAGCTACTATCAATGTTTTTCCAAAATCTAACATAGCAAACCCCTATTTTTTTGTATAGTTTATATATTTCAAAGTATTGACACTTATATCTTTAGCATTTAGGTATGGATGGTATTGATTAATTGCATATAAATCTAATTCATATTGCTTTACTAGCTCACAGCCATAATTTACAATACTATCGAATTTTTCAACTGATAAATTGCCGCCATGTCTTCTATAAAAAAACAAATTCTTTTTTATATGCTTACCTGTAAAACCATTACTTATTAACCCCAATATCAGCTGATAATTTTCTAAACCGGAGTTTTTAATTTCTTCACTATACAGGCCCAATTCAACTAGCATTTTTTTAGAGTAGACTGTTCCAGTTGCCAAGAAGTCACCCCTACACTCAATCTCATCTTTATCAAAATCTATTAAATTTACTTTAGATAGGTGCGAACTATCCGCAGACACACTTGTATAATCCCCATAGTAGAAAGTATTCTCGTTTTCTATATGCTTGAACATTTCACTCAGAAAGTTGCATTCTAAATAATCATCGGCGTCTAAACGCACAATATATTTTCCATTAGCCCTTCCTATCCCCTTATTAGCAGACACCTCCAAACTTAAATTTTCTTTATTATTAATTCTAATTATTGAGTCATAGTCATCTAATATACTTAAGGTGTTATCTGTGCTGTGATCATCAACAACTATAATCTCGTACTCTCCTGAAAAATCTTGATTAAGCGCACTTTCAATAGACTCCCTGATATATTTTTCATAATTGTATGTTGTAATAATAATAGAAAAAAACATCTTTATTATGCGAACATTTCTTTAGTGACATTTACACCATTTGCTATTTTGCAATTAATTTTTTTACCTATAATCTGATTTTCTTTATAAGGTTCAATGCCATCATTCGAACAAGGTCTTAATGCAACTAAATCATCACCGGTAATAATATGCCCCTCTTTTAAATCATGACTTGCGCACAACCCCCTTCTTTGCACTATAACACTCTCCTTTTCATTGTCCATGATCTTCTTCACACCTGTTCCTAGCGCATACTCAAGCTCTCTACTTCTATCCACCATATCTCTCCAGCTTTCAGGATTCATTGAAAATTTATGATCCGGGCCTTTTCTCTCATTATCATCTGTAAAGTGTTTTTCTATCACTTTAGCACCTAATGCAATTGAACCTAATACCGTTGAATGTCCAGGTGTATGATCTGACAAACCTAGAATAATATCTGGATATATCCTTCTGTACTCTTTTAATACATTTAATTCAATGTATTTAAAATTTTCTAGAGAAGCGGTATAATTTGTATTACACTGCATTAACACCACATCTTTTTTATTCTCTAACGCTATATCCATTGCAAGTTTCACCTCATCCATATTGGATGCCCCTGTTGCAATCAGCAAGGGTTTGTCTTCTAGAGATAATGTTCGAATCATCTCATGCCAGGTAATATCTCCTGAGCCAATTTTCCATGCTGACACGTATTCGCTCAAAATAGGGATTAGACTCAAGTCGTAAGGTGTTGTCATATAGTCAATACCCGCATCTGCACAAGTATCTCTTAAAGTTTCTGTCCATAGTATGGGTAATGAAGCTTTATCATACACATCATATACTGAGTCTTTCCACTCTGACTGATGCGATAACTGACTTCCAATAGCTTTAAATGCCTGGTCTGAGACAATAGTTTTAGCAAGAAAATTTTGAAACTTGGCAGCGTCTGCACCAGCCTCTGCAGCCAAGTATATTAAATCTTTTGCTCTTTCTATATCACCATCAAAATTTGCTGCAATATCAGCAATAAAATATGTGTTGGAATTATTCGATATTGTATTTTGATTAATTTTAAACATAATCCTTACTGCTCCTTACAAGGCTAAAGCCCTTTCTATAATTGAAAAATAATATTTTTTTTTAAACGAATGTTGTATTGATTTTTCATTCGGACGATCGAATCAACAGCACTAGGAATATCGTACTTAAGTTTATCGGACAATTTATCGCTATTCAATGCCATATTTTTTGGTCGTTTTGCCTTGAAATTCATTTCGTCGACACTAATCCTACTAATATTTGAATCAGACAGCTGAAATATTTCAGCCATTTTCTTGCCAAAGTCATACTTTGAAATACTATCACTACTCGCACAATGGTATAGTCCGAAAATTGGATTGTGAATAATTTTTTCAATAATAAGAGACAACTCCTCGACCGTCAGTGGAGAAAAATATACATCATGAAATAAATTCAATGGTGCGTTATCAATCAAGCTTTTAAGCATCCATTCAGCAAATGAAGTATTACCTTTTTGCGTCCATCCAATAATATTTGTCCTTAAAACTAAGCCGTTATTCATTGATTGCACGAGTTTTTCTCCCATCAGTTTAGTTTTTGCGTAAATATTGAGCGGATTTACCAAATCAGATTCACTATAAGAAGTTGACTTTTCCCCATCAAACACTGAATCGGTTGAAATATAAATTAACATGCCTTTAATAGAGTTTATATAATTTGCTATAACTTCAGTTGTTATAACATGAAGATTTGTTGCTGCACTAATATTCTCTTCACATAGATCAACATCAACAATTGCAGCACAATGGACTATAACATCCAGCTGTGATGTTTCTAACCACTGATTAAGAAGCACAACATCTGTTAAATCAAAACAATTCCACTCAATATTTTGACCCTCTACCCCTATACTCCTTGATGTTGCAAACACCTTGTGTGTTCTTGATAAACGAGATACAAGTGCAGCGCCCAACATGCCACTTGCCCCAGTTATGCCTATTTTCATTTATAAAACCTATGATTTATATCTATATATTTCCAATTTTATTTTTATTTTTTTCTATCCACTCTTGAAGTTCAGATATTTCCATCCACTCTGTATTACTATCCGAACAATACATAAATTCTGGATCAACTCTTTTTCCTTTTCCAATTCTTTCAGGGTCACTACTCCAGTCATTAATAGACGGTAATATTTTAAAGTGCCCTGGATATTCATAGGTATACAGAGCATCCTCAGGGCTGATCATCTGCTCATGTAACTTCTCGCCCGGTCTAATGCCCACTTCCTTTTGCTTAGCTTTATTATCAACCGCAAGTGCGACATCAGTTACCTTCATAGAAGGAATTTTCTTAACATAAATTTCACCACCTTTCATATCGTTAAAAGCATGCCAAACCAACTCTACACCTTCTTCTAAAGATATCATGAATCTTGTCATCCTATTGTCTGTAATTGGCAAAACTCCATCTTTTGAGATGGACATAAAGAATGGAATTACAGACCCGCGAGACCCCATAACATTACCATATCTAACAACCGAAAAACTTGTGTTATGAGCCCCTGAATATGAATTTCCAGATACAAACAGTCTATCCGAAGTAAGTTTTGTTGCCCCATATAGATTTGCAGGACTGCTAGCTTTATCGGTAGACAAAGCAACAATACGCTTAACTCCTTTATCAATACATGCATCGATAAGATTCATTGCACCTATTACATTAGTTTTTACACATTCAAAAGGGTCATACTCTGCAGTGGGGACAATCTTTGTAGCAGCAGCATGAATAACATAATCAATACCATCTAATGCACGGTACAGTCGATCTTTATCACGCACATCTCCAATCATAAAACGAACGCGTGAATCATCTTTAAACAATTTGGCCATTTCCCATTGCTTCATTTCATCACGAGATAAAATCACTATCTTTTTAGGGTTGTATTTTTCCAATGTCATTGGTATGAATGTATGGCCAAATGATCCGGTACCCCCAGTAATCAATATATTTGAATTAGTTAACATAAATATCTCCCTTAATTAAGTTTGCTTACATACCAATCCATCGCCTTATCCATCCCTTCGGATATCATGTACTTTGGCTGGTAATCTAATAACTTTTGCGCCTTGTCTATGTTGGCCTGAGAGTGTCTAACATCCCCAGCTCTAAAATCTTGATAGATCGGCTCTTTCTTCTCTAACCCTTGCGTTCTTTGGATTAATCTTTCTTCAATCATTTGGTAAAGCTTGTTTAGACTTGTTCTATCATTAAGAGCAACGTTATATACTTGATCAGTAGCTTCATCATTATCAGTAGTTGCTGCGAGAAGGTTCATCTGAACTGTATTGTCAATATAACAAAAGTCTCTACTAGTTTCACCATCACCATTAATAAACACATCCTCTTTATTTAGAATGGCTGCTACCCATTTTGGTATAACTGCTGCATAGGCGCCATTAGGGTCTTGTCTTTTTCCAAAGATGTTGAAGTATCTTAATCCTATGGTTTTAAACCCATAGGTCTTTGCAAAAACACTGGCGTAAAGCTCATTAACAACTTTAGTAACTGCATAAGGACTCAAAGGATTGCCAATCTTATCTTCAACTTTCGGTAGATCTGGGTGGTCACCATAGGTAGAGCTTGATGCAGCATAAACAAAACGTTTAACTTTTGCATCTTTGCTGGCAACTAGCATATTTAGAAATCCATCAATGTTAGCTCTATTAGTGTTGATAGGATCTTCGATTGATCTAGGGACCGAACCTAATGCTGCTTGGTGCAATACATAATCCACACCATCACATGCCTGTTTGCAATCCCCTATCTCTCTTATATCGCCATTAATAAACTTAAAATTACCACTTAAGTCTTTACCAGTGGCATTGTTAGCATCTTGGATTGCTTGGTCAATATTATGTTGATGGCCTGTATCAAAGTTATCTAGTCCTACTACCTTTTGGTTAAGAATGAGAAGTTTCTCTAGTAAGTTAGAACCAATAAAACCAGCAACACCTGTTACTAGCCAGGTGCTTTGATTATCTTTTAAGTGCTCTTGTAGTTCTTCATATTTTGTCATTTACAATCTCCCATCCACTTCGTTAGCATCTAATAAGTATTTAATATCATAAAGCACATGATTATCCTTGCCAAAGGCTTTTATTTGTTGTAATGATAACTCTTTAAATTCATCATGTGCAACTGCTAACAATATTGCATCATATTTACCTTCTACCGGTTGATCGATTGGCTTAAAGCCATATTCATGTATAATTTCATCCTTATCAATCCATGGATCATACACATCTACATTACAATTAAAACCCTCAAATTCTTCAACTAAATCTACTACACGAGTATTGCGGATATCAGGGCAATTTTCTTTGAATGTCAGACCCATGATTAATACATTTGCATCCACAACGTGAATACGTTTCTTAGTCATGAGTTTTGACACTTGATCTGCTACATAAGATCCCATACTATCGTTCAGTCTACGGCCTGCAAGAATCATTTCTGGATTGTAACCAACCTCAAGTGCCTTATGAGTTAAATAATATGGATCAACACCAATACAGTGCCCTCCTACTAATCCAGGTCTAAATGGTAAAAAATTCCATTTAGTACCTGCAGCTTCTAAAACTGATTCTGTGTCTATACCTAGTTTGTTAAAGATAAGTGCAAGCTCATTAATAAGAGCAATGTTTACATCTCTTTGTGTATTCTCAATAACTTTGGCAGCTTCAGCAACTTTTATGCTACTGGCCTTATGCGTGCCCGCAGCAATGATCTCCTTATACAGTTCATCAACTTTAGTAGCAATCTCAGGAGTTGATCCTGCAGTAACCTTCTTAATAGTAGTTACTCGATGCTCTTTATCTCCTGGATTAATACGTTCAGGTGAATAGCCACAGTAAAAGTCTTTGTTGAATATCAAGCCAGACTGCTCTTCAAGGATTGGCACACAAACCTCTTCAGTAGCTCCAGGATAAACAGTTGATTCATAAATAACAATATCACCTTTTTTAAGAATTGAACCTATCGCCTCACTAGATTTTTCTAAAGGGGTTAGGTCAGGTCTTTTGTGTTTATCAATTGGAGTTGGAACAGTAACAATAAAAATCTCACAATCTTTTACATCGTTAAGGTTGGTTGTGTAGCTTAAATGGATTGCTTCTTTAAGCTCTTGGCTTGTAGTTTCTAAAGTTGAATCAACACCATTTTTAAGGTCATTAATTCTGGGCTGGTTAATATCAAAACCAACAACTACGAATTTTTTACCGAACTCAACAGCAAGGGGAAGGCCTACATAGCCAAGGCCGATTAAGGCTATTTTTTTGTTATTCATAATTTTCCATAA